>Ga0187827_10000021_pt1 | contig 233754 bp, 202 predicted proteins | sample ETNtaG_39_FD_167969 | JGI IMG/M metagenome (GOLD analysis project Ga0187827, IMG submission 167969) | Marine microbial and viral communities from oxygen minimum zone, Eastern Pacific Ocean - ETNP2014_SV_150_PacBio MetaG (Illumina Assembly) | ecosystem: Environmental > Aquatic > Marine >...
TGATATGGATGACCCAAACGGCTAATCCGATGTTCGTTGACCCCGAGAGCGGGTGGCCGCAAGGTGTTGATTCAAACATGGTGTTCCAGAACACCAAGGCTTACTTACACTACATGATCGAGATGGCAGACTCGCTGATGAACAGTAGCTGGGACGTCGCCAACACACCCCAAATTGGCGGACACGCCGCTGGTGCTCACATCGAGGGACCTGCATCAGCAGTGGCTGACTTCCTGAGAGATCACCTGACCAACAACTGTGGCCTGGACCTGGCCGCGCAAGCGAACTCTTGGGCAGACGAGGAGTATCACCAGTGCGCACGTCTTGCAATGCAGATTATTGCGTACGCAAATAGCCGGGTCATGAGTTATGAACCCATAGTGAGGGAAATGTCGCACGACTCAGCTGCCTTTTTCGGTGGGCAATGGGAAGCCTCGCGGGAAGAGCACGCGCACTCTTACACCGGCATCCCTCCGGGTCCCACCACCGAAAATCTTGAGCTGTCACTAGCTTCGATCAAGGCTCTCTACTCAAACCTGCGATCGGGCTTTATACATGTTGAACCGAGCGGGGCCACTGAGGACGACGTATGTCTCACCACGGGTAACTGGCCTCCTATGTTCACCCTGTTTCTGGAGAGTACATAACCGACACGACCTTCTCCCTGCAGTTCCCGCACATGCTGATCATTCACGCCGTCCTCGAACATGAGGTGAGCCTGGAGGACGTAGCGCGGTCTAGAAGGGTCGTTGCACCTTCGGGAACGGTTCTCTGGCGGCTACCGGACACACGCGAGCTAGCGGTGCTGTGGCAGGTGACGGACTACCGGAGTTGAGGTGGTGTCGTGGTGAAGGCGTGATGCTCTGACGCGAAACGGCCTCCCCGAGGTGCGGAGAGGCCGTTTTTCAATCTCAGTTGGTGTACAACATGGTGTACATGACGTATCCACAGGCCAATTTTGTCAAACATTCGTCACGTTTGGCTTAGGAGTGGTGGGCGGTGCAGGACTCGAACCTGCGACCTCCTGCGTGTGAGGCAGGCGCTCTAACCAGCTGAGCTAACCGCCCGGAGCCCTGTTTCGGGGCCGAGATGAGCCTGTCCGTACTTCGTCGTTCGCCGGGAGAGATGGTGGCAACAGCTGGACTTGAACCAGCGACCTGACGCTTATGAAGCGCCCGCTCTAACCGACTGAGCTATGTTGCCGTCTCTCTGTTTGCTCCCTCGGCCAACAGGCCAGTACTCGATGGTATCCCTGCCTCGGATTACACGCAACGGCTGGCAAGCCTGCACCTTATCTGGGGGTGTGGTTGCGGATTGGTGCTTGTTCCGGCCTCTACCGCCGATCAATCTCATGCTCCATCGGGGCCTCGCCTTCCCGGCGGGGGCCAGGTTTTACTGGACCTTATTTTGGGTGCTTACATAGGAGTTTGTTTAGATAGATATCTATTGCCGGTCAAATTCATGCCCCACTGGGGCGACGTAGTCGCCGCTTTTGCCGCCTGATTTGTGGAGCAAGCGAACTTCCCCGATCTCCATGCCGCGATCGACCGCTTTACACATGTCGTAGATGGTCAGCGCCGCGACGCTCACTGCTGTTAACGCTTCCATCTCGACGCCGGTCTTGTACGTCGTCTTTGTGGTCGCGGTGATATCTATGCGGTCGTCTGACGTCTTGTCATCAAACTCCACTACCACCTGTGTCAACGGCAACGGGTGGCAGAGCGGAATCATCTGCGACGTGTTTTTGGCCGCCATCACCCCGGCCACCCTGGCCACCGCGATCACGTCGCCTTTTTCAAACCCACCGGACCTGATCAGTGCCAAGGTTTCTGGCCGCATCGTGATCGAGCCACCGGCCACCGCTACACGCTCGGTTTCCGCCTTGTCACCGACATCGACCATGCGCGCAGCGCCCGCCTCATCCAGGTGCGTCAACCGTGGCTCGATATCGTTGTCGGCGGCGCCGTTTGGGCCCTTGAATTTCTCTGGAGCCGAACCTGAATTTGAAGGCTCTGGATTCTCCAGCGGCGCCCGGATCGGCTCCGGTCGGCCATCCCTGATCGCCTCCGCTGCACCCACGGCCAGTCGATCCGCCCGTTCATTCTCCGGGTGTCCGGCATGTCCCTTGACCCACTGCCAAGTCACACGACGATCGCCGACGACCCGGTCCATCTCGGCCCACAGATCCTGGTTCATCTTCCGCTTCCAGCCCTTCGTCATCGTGTTGATGACGTACGAGCTGTCGCTCGTTACTAGAACCTTTGATCCCACCGGTGTCTGGTCCAGCCCCCTGATGACGGCAGTCATCTCCATCCGATTATTTGTCGTGTGAGGTTCGCCGCCCGATAGATCCAGGTCATCTTCACCATCCGGGCGCAACACCGCGCCCCAGCCTCCCGGTCCGGGATTCCCAAGGCACGATCCATCTGTGAACAGTCGGTAACTCAAATCACTTATATCCGGCATATCCTGCAACGCCCGGTCGGCGCCCAAATGCTTGAAAGCCTCATCTACACGCTTAAACGTTTCTTGAAGGTTGAAAGTTTATCGTGTTCTAATCGAAAACTCGTGATCGTAGATATACTCGATTGTTCCCCGGTTACGGTTTTAGAGCTTCGAAGCAGTCCGGCGCCGGTATTCCAAGTCTTCCCGCTCACCTGAATTGCCCGGATATGACAGAGATCATAGTAGACAGTGAGATCACCCTCCGGTCGCCCGGATTGCCGGATGCCGAGGGTTTGTTTGATCTGATCAGTTCCAATCGAAAACACCTTGGACGGTGGCTCCCAGCGCTGGTGGCCGTGAAGTCCATCGCGCAGGAGCGCGAATGGCTCCAGGGGCGGATCGATGATACGGACGGAGAGAAATCGCTCCTGATCATAGTGGGCGAAGAGGTTGTCGGTGTGATCGGGGCGCACATTCAGGAACAGAACGCCGCCGCCGAGGTCAGATACTGGCTCGCTGAGGGGCAGCAGGGTCGAGGCATCACCACACGCTCATGTGCGGCGATCGTAGATGAGCTATTCCGGGTCCAGGGCATTAACCGCGTGGTCATTCGGACCGCCGTCGACAACACGCGCAGCCGGGCCGTTCCGGAACGCCTGGGCTTTGCCCACGAAGGTGTGGAGCGACAGGCCGTCAAACTACCAGACGGGTTCGTAGACATGGCCGTGTACTCGATGCTGGCCTCGGAGTGGCGGGGCGCCCAGAAGATGGGGTTTGTTGACCCGTCGGGACAGCCGGTGGTGTTCGGCGCTCCGCCCATCTTGATAGACAACCAGATGATGTTACGCCGGCCGCGCGGCGACGACGCCGGCGAGCTGTACTCGCTACTGAACGCAAACCGGGACCGGCTCGAGTGGTGGTCGGGCTGGTCGACGCGCATCCGAACACAGGATGATGTCGCCGCCCTGATCCGTTCTTCAATCCGGCGTGACACCGACCTTGGATTCCCGCTTTTCCTGCTCAACTCCGGCACTCTGGTCGGCGCCGTGAATGTCCAACCGTCGGCGCCCGAAACCAACGCAGACAGCGCGACGACGGCCGATGTCCGTTACTGGATCGGCAGTGAGTGGGAGGGACGGGGGTTGATGGAACGCGCCTGCCGCGCCGCCGTCGATGCCGCCATCGCACACTTCGAGCTGAACTGTGTCACGATCCACACGGGTGCCGGAAACATGCGTGCGCGTTCGCTGGCGGAGCGGCTTGGCTTCCAGATGCAGCGCGTGGATCGCGGTGCATCCGCCACCGAGGACGTGATCGTCTACTCGGTATCAGCCGTGGACTGGTCAGAAAACGCCACGGCCCGCTAACCGGCGTCATCCACCTATCTGGTACATCTCGATCTTGCCCGTGTTCCGGCGGATCTTCTTCATGCCTTCCGGAATCGGCGCTCCGGTTGACCTCCCTGCCGCAGAGTCATCTACCTCAGAGGGATTGCGACCCGCCTGGAACGCCCTGAGCTCGGAATACCGGTCAGTTCTCGACGACCAGATTCCGGCCATCAACTCCAGAAGTTCGTCATCGGTCGCGCCTGACCGCATCGGTTCTTTGAGGTTCTTACCGCCGGCCGCGAACAGGCACGTCACGAGCTGCCCATCGGTGCTAAGCCGGGCGCGTGTGCAGTCACCGCAAAACGGCTCGGAAACAGACGAAATGATCCCTACCTCACCCGAACCATCGTCGTATGACCAGCGCGTCGCCACTTCGCCCGGGTAGGCAGGCGCGGCCCGGGTGATCGGGAACTCGGCGTTGATAGCGCCGGCGATTTCGTCCGCGGTCACGACCGAGTCGACGTCCCACGCGTTGACCGTGCCGACGTCCATGAACTCGATGAACCGGACAGTGTGCCCGGTTCCTTTGAAGTGGCGCGCAAGCTCAACGATCGTATGGTCGTTGACGCCCTTCTGCACGACGGCGTTAATCTTGATCGGGTCTAGGCCTGCCGCTTCGGCGGCGGCGATACCCGAAAGAACGCGCTCGGTGCCGAAACCGCGCCCGTTCATCTCTTTGTAGATGTCTTCGTCGGTGCTGTCGAAACTCACCGTGACCCGGGACAGGCCGGCGTCTTTGAGCGCCTCCGCCTGATCCGTTAGCAGATGGCCGTTCGTGGTCAGAGCGATATCTTCGATGCTGTCAAGCGCTGCGAGGCCTTCGATCAACTGAGGAAGACCGACCCGCAGCAAGGGTTCGCCCCCGGTGAGCCGGATCTTGCGGACGCCGAGCTGCGTGAACAGGCCGGCCAGACGGACGATCTCTTCAAAAGTCAGGATCTGGAGCTTCGGCAGAAATTCGTACCGCTCCCCGTATACCTCAGAGGGCATGCAGTACGGGCAGCGAAAGTTGCATCTGTCGGTTACAGATATTCGCAGATCGCGAAGATGGCGGCCAAAAACGTCGGGCGGGCCGTCGACTCTATCGGGTGTCATAAAGTGCAATTGTACGACGGGTGAGCAAAATTACCGAGTGAGGATGTCGTGTCCCTCGCCGTTTCCGAGTTGCACGCCGCCGTACGTGGTCCTGCCCAAATTGATACGAGTTCAACGGAGGTTCCTTAGAAATGCCGCCGCTTTCTTTGCAGCGATCCCGCGATGGCTGATAGCGTCCTTCTCGGAAGGGGACAGTTCCGCTATCGTCCGCCGCTCAGCGGCCAGCCAGAAGATCGGATCGTAGCCAAAACCACCGTCGCCTATCGCCCCGTGTGCGATGGCCCCCTGACACGTTCCCTCAAAGAACCGCGGATCATCCCCGACCCGGTCACCGACGATGGCGATCACGGCGCGGTACTGCGCCCCACGGCTCCAGCCCGGCACGTCAGCCATCTCTTCCAACATGCGTTCCCGGCCCTCTTCGTCGGTCTGTCCCGGCCGGACATAACGCGCGGAATGGACGCCCGGCCTGCCGTCCAGCGCATCAACCTCGATCCCTGAATCATCGGCCAGGGTCAGCTCCCCGCAGGCTGCGTGATACCCCTCGGCTTTCAGCAGGGCGTTGGCGGCGAAGGTATCGCCAGTCTCTTCGACCTCGATATCAACGTCGACTTCATCAAGCGACATGATCTTGAACGGCAATCCGGCCAACAACCGTCGGAACTCGCGCTCTTTGCCGGGGTTGCGGGTCGCTATCACAAGGCTCGGGCGTGCACCTGTTGTCATGGGGGAAATTATCCTCTTGATAGCCGCCGCCGACTACAGTTACACGCTTGGAACGCCGGTTGTTATGCGATTTCTGAATTGATGCTTTTTATGATTATAAGCATTAATATTCCAAAGGTTGCTCTTGTGTTGCAGGGTCAAAAGTCACCTGCTATCCTTCCGCCGATTGCTCACAAATGCACGAACGGCGTTCGCTAGCTGCCGAACCCTCCCTTCCGGTTCCGTTCAATGCTCGATGAAGGATCCACATTCCCGCAATGAATCTGCGTCGTTTGCTGCGCCCGTTGCGCTCCCGGTTTCTATTTCTGATCCCAGTTGCCCCGGCCTTACTGGTCGCATGCAACAAAGAGGACGCCCAGTCAACGTTCGGCACCAGCGGTCCGATCGCCAACACGCAGGCAGACCTCTTCATATTCATCTTCTGGATCGCCGTAGCGGTCTTCGTGCTTGTAGAAGGCGCGTTGATCTACTCGATCGTAAAGTTCCGGCGTCGGGGATCTGACGATTCCCTTCCGGACCAGACACACGGCAACAACAAGCTTGAGGTGATCTGGACCATCATCCCGGTGTTGATCCTGATCGCCATCGCGGTACCCACGGTGAAGATCATCTACGACCAGGACGGCTGGCCCACGGACCAGGGACCCGTACTTGAAGTAAAGGTCCGAGCACACCAGTGGTGGTGGGAGATTGAATACCCCGGAGAAGACGTGGTGACGGCGAACGAGATTCGCATCCCCGTCGGCCAGTGGGTCAATTTTTCGATGCACTCGGACGACGTGATCCACAGCTTCTGGGTGCCGAAACTCGCCGGCAAGATGGACATCGTCCCGGGCGACGTCCGGGAACTGGCGATGAAGGCCGACGAGGCCGGTTTCTACTTCGGCCAGTGCGCCGAGTTCTGCGGCGAGGCGCACGCCAAGATGCGATTCCGGGTCAAGGCGGAAGAGCCGGCGGCGTTCCAGGATTGGCTGGCCTCGATGCGGAGGCCGCCGGTGGAATTGGCCAGCACGGACGCAATCGACGGCCAAAAGATATTCGCTACCAATTGCGCCACCTGCCATTCCGTAAATACATGGCAGGCTCCTGCGGCGCGAAACGAACGCACTCGGCTTGCCGGTTTGCGGGAAACATTCCTGCTGGACCAGGACCTGGCCGACGAGGACAGAGTCAATCTCATCGCCGCCCCGAATCTGACTCATTTCGCTACCCGAGAAACCCTCGGAGCCGGTCTGATCGACCTTACCCAGGAAAACCTTGAACAGTGGATCGCCGACCCTGACGCCGTCAAGGAAGGCAACCGCATGAAAGACCTTGCCGCTCCGTATCGCGACGGCACGCTTACGCCAGGCGATGTCCGGCAGCTTGCGGCGTATTTACTTGAGTTGGAACCAGTCGCCGCTGGAACCGCCACGGTGACCCCTGGACCGGATACACCCCTGAAACGTGGCGAGGCCACATTCGCGGCGAACTGCTCCGGATGTCACTCGACCGGGGATGACATTGTTTTCGGGCCGGGCCTCGCCGGAATTTCAAACCGCGGCGAAGAAGCTTACATACGTGAGTCCATTGAGGATCCGGGCGCGTTTGTCGTTCCGGACTTCTCGAACGCCATGCCCGGGAATTTTGGGACACTGTTCTCCATCGAAGAAATCGACGAACTTATCGTTTACCTGAAATCACTCTAGGAAATTGGTGGTGCGGCGGGCGCACGACGGCCTGCTTGAAGGCAGGATCGCCCAAGCCCCATACACCGGAGGCCATAGTTGACCACGATCGCCTTTCCAACGTTGATCAGTCGCCCGACCAGCTACACAGGTCTGTGGAGCTGGATAGGCACGGTCGACCACAAGCGCATCGGCACGTTGTACGGAGTAACTGCGTTCCTGTACTTCCTCGTCGGAGGTGTCGAGGCGCTGATCCTTCGGGCGCAACTGGCCCAGGCCGAGAGCGATCTGATCTCGCCCGAGCTCTTCAACGAGCTCTTCACGATGCACGGCACCACTATGGTGTTCCTGGTCGTCATGCCGATGTCCGCCGCCTTCTTCAACTGGATGATCCCGTTGATGATCGGCGCCCGTGACGTCGCGTTCCCAAGGCTCAACGCGTTCAGTTACTGGACCTTCCTGTTTGGTTCGATCTTCCTCAACCTAAGCTTCTTCCTTGGCGGCGCGCCTGACGCCGGTTGGTTCGGTTATGCCAACCTGACCGGGAACACCTACAGCCCGGGCGATGGAGTGACTTTCTGGGCGCTTGGGCTCACCACGCTTGGTGTTGCGTCGCTGGCCGCCGCGTTCAACTTTGTGGTCACAATTCTGAACATGCGTGCGCCCGGCATGGGCCTTATGAAAATGCCGGTGTTCGTCTGGATGTCACTCGTGACGAGCATCCTGATCGCACTGGCGATGCCGATCATCGCCGTCGCCCTGATTCAGCTGGCGCTTGACCGGGTCTGGGACACGAACTTCTTCAATCCCGCCGCCGGGGGCGATCCGGTCCTGTGGCAACACCTGTTCTGGTTGTTCGGCCACCCGGAGGTCTACATACTGATTCTGCCGGCGATGGGCATAGTTTCAGAGACGTTGCCGGTGTTCTCCAAAAAACCCCTGTTCGGGTACCCGGCGGTGGTGTTGGCCGGGGCCATCATCGGCTTCATGGGCTGGTTCGTCTGGAGCCACCACATGTTCACGGTGGGGTTGGGTCCGGCCGCCAACGCCGCCTTTGCCGTCTCAACGATGCTGATCGCCGTGCCTACCGGGGTCAAGATCTTCAACTGGATCGCCACGACATGGGGCGGTAAGTTGCAGTTGAACACCTCGATGCTGTTCTCCCTCGGGTTCATCGCGATGTTCATCATCGGCGGCCTGAGTGGTGTGTCTCACGCCTCGCCGCCGACCGACGCGCAGCAGCAGGACACGTACTACATCGTCGCCCACTTCCACTACGTCCTGTTTGGCGGCGCCATTTTCGGGCTGTTCGCTGGCGGCTACTACTGGTGGCCCAAAATGACGGGCAAGAAGCTCGGCGAGGCCCTGGGCCAGTGGCACTTCTGGGTGATGCTGGTCGGGTTCAACCTGACGTTCGGCCCGATGCACTGGCTGGGCCTGAACGGCATGCCGCGACGCATCGCCACTTACGCCGACGGGATGGGCTGGGAGATGAGCAACGCCATCGCATCTGCCGGCTCGATGCTGATCGCTTTCGGAGTGTTGTTGTTCATCATCAACATCATCCGAACGATCTCGAGCACACAGGAATCTGAAGACGACCCGTGGGACGCCAGAACCCTTGAGTGGTCCATCCCATCCCCGCCACCGGCCTACAACTTCGCCCGCATCCCGCAGGTGAAGTCACTGGACGACTTCTGGTACACCAAGCACCCGGATCTTCTCCACGATGAACGCGGGGAAGAGATCGAAGTGGGCGAGCCGGTGGAAAACGACACGCACGGCGGGGGAAGCATCCACCTGCCCGGCATGTCTTACTACCCGTTCATCACATCGCTCGGTGTGACGATCGGCGTGGCTGGATTTATGGACATCCTAGTTGAGGTCCCAGGGACGAACATCCAGTTCCCGTGGCTCAGCGCCGTCGGCATCGTGATCGGCCTGTGGGGGTTGATGGGCTGGACATTCGAACCGGTTTCGGAAGAAGGCGGGCACTAACCCGCCCGCAAGTTACAGGGACACCGGGGCAACTGGACGACGATCGAACGTATGAAGGATTAAGGGAAACGAAATTGGCGCAAGCCGCCGTAACACAAAATCAGCACGGTCACATCGCTGACACGAATACCGGCATCAGCAACCGCAAGTTGCTCATGTGGGTGTTCCTGGCGTCCGACTGCCTGTTCTTTGGGTCATTCATCGCCACCTACCTGGTCTACAGAAATGAGAGCCTTGTCGGGCCTTACCCGAACGAGGTTTTGAATATTCCTGTGACTTCTGTCAGCACGTTTGTGTTGCTGATGAGCAGTCTGGCGATGGTGCTCGCCCTGAACTATGCGCAGAAGGACCGGGCGGGCCTCGCCCGCTTCTGGCTCCTCGCCGTCGCGGCGCTCGGGTTGGTGTTCCTGGGCTTCCAGGTCGTTGAGTTCATGACCTTCGTAGATGAAGGCCTGACGATCCACCAGAACCTCTTCGGAACCACGTTCTTCATCCTGACAGGTTTCCACGGCCTGCACGTGTTCGTCGGCGTTCTGTGGCTCCTGGGCATGGCCTTCGCCCATTTCAAGGGCGCTTTGACAAGCCGGTCCACCGAAGACCTTGAGATGGCCGGGCTTTACTGGCACTTCGTTGACATCGTATGGATCGTAATTTTTACCGTCATCTACCTGATCGGCTTCAGCGACGGTGAGGGCATCGAGACGATCTCACACGCCACGGCGATAATCGGGGGTTAGCGGACACAGTCATGGCAAACCCGATTTCAAGAACCTGGCGCAAGCTGTTCTACCAGGACGGCGGCTGTCACTTCCAGCTACCTAAGGTGGACTCGGCCTTCCCCGAGCCGCCGAACGAGGGGCCCTTCGGTGACGCCGGCCCGCAAGCGCTTGGCTGGTTCAACCGACTGACCAACAACGGCCGCGTGGCCACGCCCTTCTTCTACACGATAATCGGGGTGATTCTGGCGATCCTGACTGTGCTGGAGGTGTGGCTCTTCACGCTCAGTGACGATTTCGGGGCGTTTTTCGTGCCGATGATGCTGTTACTGGCGATCGCCAAGTTCGTCATCGTTGTGGCGTTCTTCATGCACCTGAGATTTGACAAGAACCTGCTATCGCTGGTGTTTGCGTCCGGGTTCTTGCTCGCCATCGCCGTGTTCATGATCGTGTTATCGGTCCAAGACAAGGTGAACCCGTCCCCGCTGATCGCCCCGTAAGCGATTCCGAGTACGCCATCTGGCGCACGGACGGTCAAGTTAGGATTGATCGGTTGAACCGCCCATCCTGACCGGTTGCCCGGTGATGATCAAACGCCGAATCCCCGTCCCCGGAGAGCCCTGTCCGTGCTCCTACTGCATCTAGGCGGCGAGAGCCGCGAGCCACTTGATTCTTTCTCCGCCTTCTGGAGCGAGTGGGCGCTTGTGTCTCCCGTTACCGTGGTTCTCCTGTTTCTGTACGGGGTCTACCTGTTCGGCCTGTACAGGTTGAATTCACGTGCCGGGAAAAGTGATGTCATGTCGATATCGGCCGGGCGCGTCGCCCTCACAACCCTGGGATTCGCCGCTCTAACCTTCGCTCTGGTCGGTCCGGTGGACGTTCTTGCGGAAGACCAGTTCTTCCTCCACATGATTCAGCATCTGATGCTGACCCTTATCGCCGCCCCCTTGATGCTGGCGGCCAGCCCCGTAGCGGCCTACCTGTGGTCGCTCCCGGCTGATGTTCGGCACGTCGTGTCGGGGTCGCTCGCGGGGCATGGCAGGACGAACTGGGTGCTGCGAAAACTGACGTTCCCGCGGGCGGTGATCATCGTGTACATCCTGACGATGTACGTGTGGCACCTGCCCGTGTTGTACGACGCCGCTATACACAGTGAGCCACTGCATTACCTGGAGCACCTGATGTTCTTCGGTGCGGGCATGATGTTCTGGTGGCCGATCGCCGGGCCAGCGCCGATGCGATCACAGCTGTCGTACCCACAACGGCTGCTCTACCTGATGCTGGCCTTCACGCCGAGCGCCGCCCTTGGCGCTGGACTGACGCTCGTCGGTACGGTTCTCTACACGCATTACGAGGCGACGCCTATGCACTGGGGTGTAGGGGCCGGGGAGGATCAGAGCATCGGCGGGTTGATCATGTGGGTCCCCGGGAGTTTCATCCTGGTCGGCGCGGCGACGGTATTGTTCTTCAAATGGTACGAATCAGAGGCCAGAGGGTCACGTTACAAACCCAAGGTCAGGGTGAAGCCGTAGCGAGAAATGAGCTGCCCAGGTTTTCACAATTAACGGCCCTATACCGGGGGTCTGGTAGACTCTTGGCTCCGTCCATACGGTGCCGTGAACATCCCCTTACGGGTACGAGAGCACGGCCTCTTTTCTCACCAGGAAGGCCAACCCATGGCGAAATCACGTGACAAGGGCAAAAAAGAATCCAAGAAGAAGAAAATGGGCGGACGCAAGCAGTCTGTGACCTTGAGTTCGGCGCCGATACCGCCGCCCGAGCCCGCACGCGTCGAACGACGTCGACGTCCGGTTGAAGTCGACGACGAGTAGACGCGCGAACCGGCCGTGCCTGAACGCGAAGACGCTTCGTCGATCTCGGTGCGCGTTACGGGTGCAGTCCAGGGCGTCGGTTTCCGAGCCTGGGCACGAACCCATTTCTCACGACTCGGCCTGAGCGGTCACGCGCTCAACCACAACGACGGATCGGTGCGAATAGTCGTGTCGGGTGACAGGGCTGCTCTGGAACAACTGCTGGCCCTGCTAGCGAACGGATCCTCCCCGGGGACCGTTCGATCGGTGGATGTCGATCAGCTTGACGACGACGTGCCGCGCCCTCCCGTATGAGTGGAGACACAGGAAGCCCAGGGATCCGAAATCAGGTCACGCGTACGCCGGGCGCTATTTCTTAACAGAAATCGGGCCGATGCTGTACGAGTTATCGTTCTCTACCAGCTTGATCAGGAGCTCGTCCGACAGGTCCTTCATGTAGAGGACGCTGGACCACGCCGTTCCCAGCCCGTCCCTGATCTCTTCGGCGATCATTGGCTTGTTGCCGCTGGCCAGCAGGAGCCGGAACACGGCTTCCGTGAGCGGGGTGCCCGGGAGCAGGTAATCGGGCTTCGTCGAGCAGCAAGAGGAGATCTCTCTCATGTGCTCTTTGGCGTCCCCGATCACGACTTCCATGTCGTCCAACATCTGCTGGCACTGCCAGCAACGTCGATTTCGCACGGTGAATGCGAACGACTTCCCGGACGCATCAAACGCCTTGACGTCGACGGCGTAACGGTGGATCACGGCCTTGACCGTTTGTTCGTCGCTCATACCCGTGCTCTCCCAAATAGATTCATGGGATAGATCCCAGAGTTTCCTTTTTCGTGACCGCCTGTCAGCGTCCGCAGCGATCGGCCACACGTAATTTTCCCGGTGTTTAGGCTAGAACACGTCTTCCGGCCAGTCCAGCATTTGAACGGTGGCCGTTTCGCCTGCACTGAGTCGTGCCCTATCGTCAGGGCAGATCGCTAGGCCGTTGGCCCGAGCCATCGATGTCAGAACGCCGGAGCTTTGATTACCGGTCGTCCTGGCCCGGTACACGCCGTTCTCACGATACACAACAACACGTGCGTACACCCGGCGTCCATCGAAATTGGTTACGGGATCATCGAGAATCGCCTGCACCGTTGGACGTGGTGCCATGTCCTTGCCCATCATCTTCCGCATCGCAGGCCGTGCGAACTGTTCGAACGCCACGAGGGCGCTGACCGGGTTGCCGGGCAGCCCGAGGTGCGGCACTCGACGCCCGTCGGGAGCGTCTAGGGCGCCGAAGGCCAGTGGTTTGGCAGGACGCATTCGCACGGACCAGAGCGCTATCTCCCCCCGTTTGGCGAGCACGTCTTTGACGAAGTCGTAGTCGCCCTTTGAGACTCCGGCGGTGGTGATTACCATATCGGAGTCCATCGCTCTGGCCAGCGCCTCTTCCACAGAGCTCTCGGTGTCTCGGGCCACGCCGATCACGCGGGGTATGCCTCCGAGGGCGCTGACCGAGGCGGCAACGGAGTAGTTGTTGGAGTTGTAGATCTTTGCCGGCTCGTGCGCCTCCCCCGGCTCGAGTAGTTCGTCCCCGGTGGCCAGGACGGCGACGACGGGACGCCGGATGACGGGCAAGCTGCGCAGACTCAGTGAGGCGGCCACGCCGAGCTCCGAGGCACGTAAAACGGTACCCGCTTCCAGGACCGTGTCGCCGATAAGGACGTCTTCGGCGGCGGGGCGGATGTTCTCGCCGATCTCGGCAGCGAGTCGGACGTATACCGCGTCCATCGAGGCACCTGAATCACGCCGCTCGACCTCGTCCGTGTCCTCAAACGCGATAACGGTGTCCGCGCCCTCCGGCACAGGCGCTCCGGTCATGATTCGCAGAGCGGTTCCGGGCTCCACGGTCTGGTCGGATACGGTTCCGGCCGGGATGTGGCCGATCACCCGGAGTCCCACCGGTGATCCGCCATCGGCGCCGGCCACATCCGCCGCTCGTACGGCGTATCCATCCATCGCCGAGTTATCGAGTGGGGGGATGTTGATGGGCGCAACCAGAGGCTCCGCCAGGACTTGGCCGAGCGCCTCCAGCAACGGGACATCCTCAGCCGAAAGCGGCTTGAAGAAGGTCAGGATTCGCTCCAGTGCCTCTTCAACGTCCAGCATCTCGGCGTCGTAGTGGTGGCGGTGAGGCCGATCGTACGCTTGTTCTTTTTGCATATGAAGTGAGGTAGCTTGTTCGCTTGAGATTATGGCCCTGAACAAGAGCCGAGCGATGGGATCAGTTTACCGGTGTCTGTCCGTGCCTGAGGCTGGCGGCCCTATTGCGCCCTCAACTCGGCTCCCAGATTGTGTTCGAGCGCACGGAGTATTGAGTTCTCTGCCTTGATGAGCTCGTCCGCCGTGAGGGTGCGGTCGGTCGCCTGGTACACCACGCGGACGGCAAGGGACTTTTTCCCGGCCGGGATGGCGTCGCCTTGGTACACGTCAAATACCCTGGCGCTCACGACAAGCCGGTTGCGCTCCGCTAGCGCGAGGACGTCCGCCGCGGGAACGCCCTCGTCGATCAGAAGCGCCAGGTCTCGGGAGGAGTCAGGGAATCGACCAAACGGCACGTAATCCTGCTCCCCCAGCGTTTGCAGTCCCGGAAGGTTGGCGATGGCCTCGACATCGAGTTCGAACATCGCCACGGGAGCGGTCTCGATGTCGAACTCCGACAGGACATCCAAGGCCACCTCGCCGAGGACGCCGATCACGGCGCGACCCGCCGACGGGATAACGATACTGGCGCATCGGCCTGGCACAAACGTCGTCTCTTCCCAAGGCACGAACCCGGCGCTGACGCCGAGCTCGGCCAGGAGCAACTCCACAATCCCCTTTGCGTCGTAGAAGTCGGATGATTCCGGTTCGCCCGACATCCATTCAAGTTCAGATCTCGGACCGGCCACCACCCCGACAAACTTCTCAGGTTCGTTGGGGAGGCCAACGCCCTTCCCTCGGTCAAGATAGACCCGGCCGGACTCGAACATGCGAAGCGGCCCGCGCCAGGTGCGAGCGTTGCGGGCGAGCACGACGAGGATGCTGTGGCGCAGCGTTGTGCGCAGCGTCGCCTGGTCGGTTGAGAGCGGATTCATCACTCGAAGCGGTTCAAGGCCGTGCTTCGGCGGCCGGGCGGCCGCCTCCGCTTCCGGCGTCGTGAGCGAATAAGAAATCGTCTCCTGCATGCCGAAGCCGGACAGGATGTCCTTGATGCGTTCTCGAAGATCGCGATCGGGATTCGGTTCCCACTCAGGGACGCTGCCGGTGATCCCCAGCGTCGGGATCGTCTCGTAGCCGATTATCCGAGCCAGTTCCTCGATCAGGTCTTCCGGGATACGGATGTCTGGCCGCCAGTACGGCGGTGTCACGGTGTACACGCCCTCGCTTGAGGCGACGCCCATGCCGAGGGTTTCCAGGGTTGATATGACGAGCTCAGGCTCGTAGCTGACGCCGAGAAGGCGTTCGATATCGCTTGCCAGCAGGTCTACCGGTTGGATTGCGCCGGCGTGCTCCGGCCACTCGTCGATCATGCCGGACGCTACGACCCCGCCCGCGAGTTCCAGGATCAGCTTCGTCGCCCGGCGCACACCATACTCGGCAAGCTCCGGCCGAAGTCCTTTTTCGAAGCGAAGCGTGGCCTCGGTGCGGATGCCGAACTTGCTTGCGGAACGCCGGTTGTTGGAGCCGTGAAAATTGGCGGCTTCCAGCAGGACGGACACTGTGCCGTCTGTGATGCCGGATTCCGTGCCGCCGATAATCCCGCCGAGCCCTATCGGTCGGCCAGCATCTGCGATCATCAGGTTGTCGACCGTCAGTTCACGCGTCTCGCCGTCCAGCGTGAGCAGCGTTTCGCCCGGACGGGCGCGCCGCACAACGATCCGGCCTTCGCTGAGTTCGTCAAAATCGAACGAGTGGAGCGGTTGTCCGATCTCAAACATCACGTAGTTCGTGACATCAACCACGTTGTTGATCGGGCGCTCGCCGATGGCCCGCAGGCGATCCGCCAGCCAGTCCGGCGAGGGGCCAATCTTGACGCCCTGGATCAGGGTGGCTGTATAGCGCAGGCACAGGTCCGGGTCTTCGATCTCGACCACCGCCAGCGATGCGATGTCAGGGCCGTGTTCCGGGTACTCGATCGATGAAAGGGTCACCGTCTCGCCCGTCAGCGCCGCAACCTCACGGGCGACGCCCATGACGGCAAGGCAGTCCGGGCGGTTTGGCGTGAGCTCAAGGTCGAGGACAGTCTCGCCGAGATACTCATCAAGCGGCATGCCGATCGGCGCATCTTCCGGCAGCACAAGAATGCCCTCGTGCTCGTCGCTCATCCCGAGTTCCCGCTCTGAACAGACCATGCCGTTGGAGGTCACACCGCGGATCTTGGAGCGCCGGAGCTTTTTCTCTTCTCCGGAGTAGGCGTCGGTCAGCACTGTGCCGATAGCGGCAAACGCTATCTTCTGTCCGGTCGCCACGTTCGGCGCTCCGCACACGACCTCCAGCGTCTCTGCGCCGGTGTCCACCTGCACGAGACGCAACCTATCGGCGTTCGGGTGAGGACCGACCTCTTTCGCCAGCCCGACGATCACGCCTTCAAACGACAGGGTGGTATCGATCGACTCGACCTCCGTACCCGCCATCGTCAGGCGGTGCGCGAGGTCATCGAGCGGCACCGTGATGCGCACGTACTCTTCAAGCCAGGAGATAGGAACTTTCATCGGAACTCGCTGTACTAAAAGTCATCGGCACCGGGGTCTTGTTCAGGCCCTCGTCGCCAGGGTTCGGGATTTAGAACTGGCTCAGGAAACGCAAGTCGTTGATATAGAAATGGCGGATATCGTCGATGCCGTGTTTGAGCATCGCTACCCGCTCGACGCCCATTCCGGCCGCGAAGCCGGTGTAACGCTCCGGATCGTACCCGGCGCGTCGTAACACCTCCGGATGGACCATTCCTGCGCCCAGTATTTCCAACCACCCACTCCCACGGCAGATGCGGCAGGCGGGGTCACCTTCACAGTTGAAGCAATCGACCGCCAAGTCGACGCCCGGTTCCACGAAGGGGAAGAAGTCGCAACGGAATCGCACTTTGCGCTCCGGCCCGAACACGCGTCGGGCGAACTCGTACAGAGTGCCCTTGAGGTCGGCAAACGTAATGCCTTCGTCGACCGCCATCACCTCGACCTGGTTGAAGTGCCACTCATGGCTGGCGTCCGTTGCCTCGTAGCGATAGCAGCGCCCCGGCACGACGACCCGAATCGGCGGCTCGTGTGATTCCATGATGCGGGCCTGCATCGGAGAGGTGTGGGTGCGAAGCAGGATGTTACGGTCGCCCTCCTCATCGACACGATCGAGCCAGAAGGTGTCGAACATCTCTCGGGCCGGGTGGTCGAACGGGATGTTCATGGCGTCGAAGTTGTATCTCTCGAGTTCGACTTCCGGCCCTTCGAAGGTCTGGAAGCCCATTGCACCGAATGCCACAGTGATCTCGCGAACGGTCTGCGTAATCGGGTGGAGTCGGCCCTCGGTCGGTTTCCGGCCGGGCAACGACACGTCGATGGCACCGACGGGGCCGGATGCGGCCTTGACTTCGGCTTCTCGCTGATCAAACGCAGCCTCCACCTCGTTCTTGAGGCGGTTGGCGGCCTGCCCGAACTCGGCACGTTGTTCCGCAGGGAGAGAGCCAACACCCCTGAGGAGGAGGGTGACCTCACCACTGCGCCCTATGTACCGGTTTCGCCACTCCTGCAGACTGTCAGGTGTCTCTGCGGCCGAGAGTGCGGCAAGCGCGGCATCACGGACCGCAGCGATGCGGTCTTCGACCGACAACTCTGCGCCGTCACCGTTCGGGGTATTTACTGAATCAGACAAGTTGTTCCTGTCGCCAGAGCGCTCTCACCTGACGCCTGTGCTTCGGACATCGACGGAAGCGACGAGTAATTATGCAATGCCAGCGCCCGTCCGCGTTCAACGAGCTTTGCCCTGAGGTTCAGGCATCGGCGCTTTCCGCATCCTCACCGGCCATGAACATCCGCTCCGATAGCCGCGTAGATGTGGTCAGTTCGTCCGCTCCATAGCGATCCGCAAGTCCGGCTATCTCGGCTTCGATATCGTCCATGGTGCCTTTGTTGAACGCGTCCGCCAGGTTCGCCGCCGCCTCGGCGAATATCTTCCGGATCTCCCCCGCACCGTCTGCACCCTGGATGGACGCATACAGGCGAGGGTTCTGGGTCAGCAGACGGCCGGTCACGTTGCCCATCGCGAGGTATGGCGGCGTGCCGAACTGCCGTAGTTCCTCAAGCGACTCGCCCTCTTTAAGCGCCCGTGTTACCGCGTTTCCGAACGCCATTAGAGCGAAATGGGTCATGGTCTGGGCGATGAGCATGTAGCGGTCATGTCGTTCCGCCGTCACCTTCATAGTGTTCGCTCCAAGTTGCGTCAGGCTCGCGTGCAACCAAGCGACCAGTTCGCCGTCATCACTCTCCGTCGGGACAAGTACGACGATCCGGCCTTCAAGCGACTCCCCGGTGATGCCGAACAGCGGGTGCGTGCCGGTCACCGCTACGCCTTCGCCTGCTTTCTCAACCATCTGATTGAGCGGCGCTGCTTTGACGGAGGCCATATCGATCAACCAGGCGTCGGAGGCAAGTTGGCCGTTTAATCCGTCCATGACGGTACCGAAGGCAGGCAGCGGCACGGCGAGCACCACAAGGTCGATCTCATTCAACGCCGGCGGCGCGTCAAACGGCCCGCCAACAGACTTGACCGTCGCCCAATCAGACAGCGAGAGGCCAGACGGCCCGTATTCGGCGCGCACATAGTCGATAGACGCCGCTGCGCCCGACATGGTGTTTCGCGCGCCATCCGACAGGGGCTCCACATCGCACAGCGTGACGCGCGCGACGTCTTCCAGTTCGGCGAACCAGTGGCGAGCGGCCCACAGGCCCATGCCACCGGACGCTCCGATCACGAACACATGTTTATCCGGCTTGTCAGGCTTTAGCACTTGTAGGGAAGTAATGAGAGTGAGCGAACTGGCGATATAACGGCAGTTCAGCCTATGGCGTCAAAGGTCGGCGCGCAACGCACGCCGCCCTTATCGCTGTGCCCGCCGTTTGCTCGACTCCGGTTTTCAGGTCACCCGGTTGCGGCACCATCGGCCGGCGCGATGCTGTCGGGCACGCCGAGCGCAAATCCCCCGCCTTTCTGTCCGGCGGGCGGCGGTTCCGGCGGCGGCCCCCCCTTGTCGGGTCGTTGATCGAGGCCACAGATTCGCACGCAACAGCTGTCGGCGCGATCGCGCCGACGCCCAGCGTGACGAGGGGTTTTTGTCCCGATAGCCAGGTGATCTGGAAGTTCATCTCTGGTTCTCCACGTCCACCCGGCCGGATTTCCGCGCCGGAACATCTCGCATTGGTGTGTTGCAAGTAATGACGACAAGAGGGTCAGATTTGTTCCCGGCGCGGCCTGATTCGGACCGGTTGCCGTTCGAACGCCCGATTCAAACGGCACGCGCGACGGTGCTCACACCGGGGGAGGTTGGCCTGTTTTACGGTCCGATAACCGGACCGGGCGCCTAGCCGCCGAAGCGCGATCCCCGGAAGCCCGGGCCACCAAGCCCGTGGAGACGGTTTAGCTCCATGTAACGGCGCGGCTCAAGCGCACGATCGGCAAACGCCGGGTGATCCGGGCCGTACCGATGGGCCCGGAAAATGGAGGTGGAAGGATCGCCACGCACCGTTTCAACGATGGGGTTGAGCCATTCCCACACGATCTCGCGATCCTTTGTGGTCTCAAACAGCCGTCCCGGCGCGCCCTCGCACACGAGGGTGTTCCCGTTGGACAGGCGCTGCGCACCCGAGATGTGGCCACTGAAGAACTGGATATCGGGCGACGCTGTATATTCCCAGACGATCTCGTTCGTGGCCGGGTTCACCTCGATGATCCGTGAGCGCGGCATGCCGAGCCTGTGCATCCCATTATCGAAAATTTGGACGTTGCCGTTCTCCAGCCATGTCGCGTTGTGTTGGTGGAACGTCTCGGGCTGGCCGTACGACCATGTGAGTTCGCCGGAAGTGCGGTTGATGATCCCAACACGGCTGTTGTTCCGGCAAGAGAACAGCACGTCGCCGTCCGCGTTCACGTCTAGTGCATTGAGGTGGGACCATTCATTGCGGGGTTCGAGCGGGCAGATCGGATCGAGACGCGGATCGTGCAGCTCCCACACTTTTGCGCGCCACACCTCTTTGCCCACGGGATCTATCTCGTAAATCTCGTCGCCGGCCATCGGGGGTCGTTTGCGAGTTCGCGTACGTTGCCCCCCCCTCACCTGCCGTTCGATTTCTTTAGGAATATCAACCCACTCAACGATCACTGTGTTTCCGTTCGGCAGGCGAACGAAGTCGTGATGGATGGTCTCGTTGTTGTGCTCCCAGACGGTCTCGCCGTTCCAGTCGACCTCGCGCAGCACGGAGGCGTTGCCGCCGAATCCCCGGACGCGCTCCTTCAGATCCGCCGGCAACTCGGCTCCAGGCAGACGCGGGCCGGAGGGAGCGAATTTCGTTTCGACTCCGAGAATCGCGAGGTTACCGTTGGCCAGAATCCGGGCGTAGAACGGACGCAGATCAGGAAACCGCCACCTGTGCACGATGCGGCCACCCATGTCCAGGGCATACGCCGAGTCACCTCCTTGCGGTGCGATGACGGTGTAGCCCTTGAACGAGCGTTGCGGGTGGTGATGCGTAAGTCCGGTTCGCCTGTATGCCGAGTAACCCAATTGTCCATTCCTAAGTAGTTCTTGAACGTCGGAATCCGGATGGTACATGAACCGGTTTAATAGGCCGGCGATTTTGTTGACCCATGTGAAATTGGGTCGAATATATCTAGACGTGCCGGACCGTGGCGGCTGGAGTACCATCCAACCTCGATCGACCTCTATTTTTCTATGGGGATCCCCGATTTCCTGAGCGGAGGAAGCAATGGCAAAGGCCTCACTGGACCTGGAGTCGCCTGCCGACTTGGCCCTGCTCAACAACGCGGTGTGGCGATACGGCGCCGGTTGGGCGCCCGATGAACCGAACGAAGGTCTGGTTTCGCAGGCCGCCGAAACCCCGGCACTGCTGCGAGATTACGACGATTCTGGTTGGGAGACGCTCGACGATGTCGCGCCGGGAGGCGACGACCCCACCTCGGGCGGGGCCGATGATCCCGGCATCCGGAAGGCACGATCGGTCGGCTTCACTTTCGGGTGGTACCGCGTCCGGATAAGGTTGCCGGAACGCATCGGCGATTTTGAGGTCGCCGGATCACAGCTGTGGTTCGAGACCAATATCGACGACTACGGTGAGGTGTGGATAGACGGCGAGTGGGATAGCGAGGCCGGAGCGGTCCAGGGTTTTAACGTGACCAATCGGGTGCGCATTACCGAAAACGCGCAACCCGGCGCCGAGCACGTGATCGCCTGTCTCGCGGTCAATGGCCCGTTCGGAATACCGGGCGGGAACATCTTTCTCCGGTGGGCGCGCCTCGATTTCGAGAAATCGTGAGCGGACCGCGGATCGGCGTTCAACTCAACCCGGCGTTTTCCTCACGGATCGGGGACGATCTGGCCGGGCTGCCCGGAGTGCTGCGCGACGTACACGATGCCGGGTTCGACGGCGTTGAGGCCAGCATGATGTTCGATGGCGATCACGCGCAAGCCGCCATCGTTCTCTCAGATCATGACCTCGTGCAGTGGAGCCTCCACACCGGCTACCGGACAGGCTACGAAGTGGAGCGTGAGATCGAGTACTTGGCAGCACTCGAAGGCAAATTCATCGTCCTGTCCGGCGTCGGGTTTGACGAGGAAGAATCCGGCCTGCGCCCGTTTGAAGAAGCGGCGGAGGTTTTGAACAAAGCGGGCGAACGCTGCCGTGACGCGGGGATCATCTTTTGCTATCACAACCACGGTTGGGAGTTCCGTGAAGCGCCGACCCCACCAGGCACGCGAGCAGTAAGCGGCATTGACCGCCTGATGGAACTCACCGATCCGGCGCTGGTTCGGTTTTGTCTCGATGTGTTCTGGGCGCAGTACGGCGGACGTGATCCCGTGAAGTTGATCCAGCGCTATGCGGACCGCCTGGCACACGTCCACATGAAAGACCTGAAGTACACGGGGCCGGAACCGCGTCCAACCGGAGTGCTTTCTCCCCTCTATCCGCGCCTGCCGCTAAACGGACAGGCAGAGTACGTGGAGCTAGGACAAGGCGAAGTCGATTTGAAGGGTGTCTGGGACCTGATCGCGCCGACAAATCCGGAGTGGCTGGTGTATGAACAGGACGAATCAAAGCTGCCCCCAGCGGATGCCGCCGCGATCAGCCGACGTTATCTGCGGGAGACGCTAGGAATATGATGCCCCGAAATAGACCATGAGTTAAATCGGAAAATTGAACTTGCTGCCGCTTGTTATGAATCAGAAAGGGATCAGAACATGACTAACGGGTCCGGAGCCGGGACCGTGCGGCTGACGGTGGCGCAAGCGATCGTAAAGTTCCTGCAGGTGCAGTACAGCGAACGGGACGGGGAACGTCAGCGGTTGATCCCGGCCATGTTCGGCATCTTCGGTCACGGAAACGTACACAGCCTGGGACAGGCGTTATACGAATACGGGGACGACTTGCCGTTCCACCGGCCGACCAACGAGCAGTCAATGGTCCACACGGCGGCCGCGTTTGCGAAAACGAAACTGCGCCTCGCGACCCTTGCCTGCACGTCGTCCATCGGGCCCGGTTCGACCAACATGCTCACCGGCGCCGCGGGCGCGACGATCAACCGGCTGCCGGTCCTGTTACTCCCGTCCGATTACTACGCAAAACGTTTCCAGGGACCGGTCCTCCAACAGCTTGAGCACCCGGTATCGTCCGATGTAAGCGTTAACGACTGTTTCAGGCCGGTTAGCCGTTTTTTTGACCGCATCTCCCGGCCGGAGCAACTTCTGACCGCCTTACCCGAAGCGATGCGCGTGCTCACGGATCCCGTCGACACCGGCGCGGTCACGATCTCGTTGCCGCAGGACGTGCAGGCCGAGGCGTACGACTTTCCCGCCGAACTTTTCGACGAGCGCACATGGATTATTGAACGCAGATCCCCTGACGATGCCGTCATCGAGGACCTGGTCGGTCTGTTGAGGACTGCGAAACGCCCGTTGGTGGTCGCCGGCGGCGGAGTGATCTACTCGGAGGCTTCGGCCGAGCTGGAAGAGTTCGCCGAGTCGTTCGGTATTCCGGTCGGCGAGACCTTCGCCGGGCACGGCGCCATGCGCAACGACTCCGGGCTCGCCCTAGGCGGCATCGGCTCAAACGGCACCGCCGCCGCCGTTGAGACCGGGAAGAAGGCGGACCTCGTGATCGCCATAGGGACTCGCCTCACCGATATCACCACCAGTTCGCGGTCGGCATTCCAGAACCCTGACGTCCGGATCGCCCATATCAACCCCTCCAGCTTTGACGCCCACAAGATGGGTGCAACGGCGGTAATCGCAGACGCGCGCCAGGCACTCCGCGCTCTGACGATAGCGGCGCGCGAGGCGGGCGTGAGGCCAGACGCCGGGTATGTCGAAAAGGTGGGGGCTTCCCGGAACTCCTGGAGGCTGTTCCTGAAAGATGAAGTCTACCAACCAACACCGGGCGAAGCGATGAGTCAGCCCGAGCTGGTTGGGATTTTGAACGAGGAATCGCAGGCCGGTGACACGGTAATCAACGACGCCGGAACCCTTCCCGGAGACCTCCACAAGCTCTGGGACACGAGCAACGGAACAACCTGCCACCTGGAATTCGGTTACTCCACGATGGGCTACGCCTTGCCGGCGGGACTCGGCGTACGGATGGCGCAGCCGGAGGGCGAAGTGTACGTATTCCTGGGCGACCACACGTACTTGATGGCCCCGTCGGAACTGGTCACTGCAGCGCTGGAGGACTGGAAGGTCACTGTGGTCCTGTCAGAAAACCACGGTGCACAGGCGATACGCGCCCTGCAAATGGGAAGCGCAGGACGCAGCTTCGGGAACGAACTCAGGCGCCGGGATGAGGCGACAGGCCGCCTAGAAGGCGAGTATCTGGAGCTGGATTTCGTCAAGAACGCCGAGGCGATGGGAGCACGCGGCTGGAACGTCTCTACACCGGACGAGTTGCGGTCTGCGCTTAAAGAGGCGCGTGCCGAGATCCGGTCCTGCATGATCGTCGTGGAGACGGAGAAGCACCACTATGGACCAGGCACGGGGTCATGGTGGGACGTCTCCCCGGCAGAGGTTTCTGACGACCCGGTGACGCAGGACCTGCGGAAACAGTACGAGCAGGACCGCGAAGCGCAACGTTACTATTACTAGACAGACCGGTTATAAAGCCGGGTCGGGAGCGGGACAGGTATGAGTATCAAAGTTGGCAGCGCCCCGGATTCATGGGGCGTGTGGTTCGCTGACGATCCCAGGCAAACGCCGTGGCGCCGGTTCTTGGATGAACTGGCGGAGGCCGGGTACCAAAGGCTGGAGATCGGCCCGTACGGCTATCTGCCGACCGACCCGGCAACTTTGACGATGGAGCTGGAAGCAAGAGGCTTGAAGGCGGCCGCCGGAATGGTCATGTCAACCCTGGAGGATCAGGACGGGTGGCCGGGGCTTGAACGACAGTTGCTTGACGTGGGCGAACTCGTATGCGCCCTGGGCGCCGGGCACCTCGTCCTGATCGACGGTCCGTATTCGGATCTGATCACGGGCGATCCGATGGCCCCGAACCGTCTGGACGACGACGCATGGAGACGCCTGATCGATACGACCGAAAAACTCGCAGAGATGGCCCGTAGCAAATTTGGCCTGAAAGCAGTGTTCCACCCACATGCGGACACCCACATCGAGTACGAGGACCAGATCGAACGATTCCTCGACGATACCGATCCCGACAACATTGCGCTGTGCCTTGATCTTGGCCATCACGCGTACCGTGGCGGCGATCCCGTGGAGTTCATGCGCAAGCACCATGAGCGCATCCCGTACCTGCACCTGAAGAGCGTAGACGCCAGCCTGCGGGATCGCGTAAACGATGAGGGTTTGCCGTTTGCGGAGGCGATGGAGATAGGCGTGTTTTGCGAGCCGGAGGGCGGCGCTATCGATTTCAAAGAGTTGGCAGCACTGTTGAACGAGATCGAGTTCGATGGCTACGCGATCGTGGAGCAAGACATGCCACCACAACCCCTGGACCGTCCGCTCCCGGTGGCCCGTCGCACCCTCAAATATCTCCGCGAGATCGGAATCGCCTAACCCGGTAACCGGGCGCACCCGGCCACACCGCCGTTTGGTTAATAACGGGGCGGTTGGGAGAGCACGGGGCTGGACACTTCGTACCCAAGCTGACAGCTGGCCATTCAAGCCGCCATCCGGCAGCCTATCAGGAAGGACACCGACTTGAGGATCGCTTGCCTCGGGATGATGCACGAGACGAACACGTTCCAGTCGGTACCGACGACTTACGAGGCGTTCGAGGGCTTCGAGCTTTTGCGTGGCGACGAGGTCAGGGCGCAGCACGCCACCGCCAACTCCACCGTCTCCGGGTTTTTCGAGGGCGCAGGCCGTTACGAGTTTGACCTCGTGCCCCTGCTCCACGCATTCACCGGGCCGACCGGCACGGTAACGAAGGATGCGTTCGACCGGATCGTCGGCGAGATGCTTGAGATGCTGCGTACCGCCGGGCCGTTTGACGGAGTGCTGCTCGGGCAGCACGGAGCCGCCGTCTCCGAGGAGTTCCCGGATATGGACGGCGAGATAGCGTCCCGGGTGAGGGAGCTTGTCGGCGCGGATACGCCGGTCGTGATGTGCCTTGACCTGCACTCCAATATCACCCGTGCCATGGTCGACAACGTGGACGCAACCATCGTGTATCGCACCAATCCCCACCTCGACCCGAAGGCGCGGGCCGTAGAGGCGTCCGAGATCCTGGTCAACACTATCCGCGGCGACGTCAAACCGGTCCAGTGGATCGAGCAGTTGCCGATGGTGATCAACATCTCGAAGCAGGCGACCGAGCTTGATCCCATGAAGTCCGTGATGGACGACGTGCGTTCCGTCATAGAACGGCCGGGGATCCTGTCTGCAAGCTGCGGGCAGGGCTATCCCTACGCAGACGTGATCGAGATGGGCGTCTCGTTCGTGGTGGTGGCGGACGGTGATGTGGATGCGGCACACGATGCGGCGCGCTGGCTTGCGGACCGGACGTGGGAGCGACGCGCGTTATTCGGCAACGACACGCCGACGCCGTCTGAAGCACTGGCGGCGGCGATAAGGGCCCCAACGGGCGTCGGTCCGAGCGTCATCATGGACATGGGCGACAACGTGGGCGGTGGCGGTTCCGCCGATTCCACACACCTGCTGGCGGAGGCGCAGCGCCAGGGCGCGGGCGAGTTGCTGATGAGCCTCTTCGACCCGGAGGCCGTACGGGAATGTATCGACGCCGGTCCGGGGACGGACCTGACGCTGGAGGTCGGCGGCAAGACGGACGACTTGCACGGGTCGCCGATCGAGGTCACAGGTCGGGTGCGGGCGATTACAGACGGGCGCTTCGAAGAGCCAACGCCGATACACGGCGGTTTCAGGTTCTTTGATTACGGCCCAACGGTGGCACTGGACCTCGCCGCCGCCGGGGGTTTCGGCGAAGGAAACACACTGCTCCTGCACACCAAACGGGGCGTAGGCAACATGACCCGACAACAGATGTACTCGGTGGGGGTGTTCCCGGAGCGCTACCGGATCGTGATCGCCAAGGGCGTCGTCTCGCCTAGGGCGGCATACGAACCGATCGCCCGAGAGATCATCCTGGCAGACACGCCGGGAGTCTCAAGCGCCGATCTATCCACGTTTAATTTTGAGCACCGAAGACGTCCTCTTTACCCGTTTGAAGAGGACTCGGAGTACCGGGCGGGCGATCTCACCTTGTAGGCGGCAGGAGGCGCGTTTCCGTCGCTCCCCCTTTGAACTCGTACTGTTTGTCGAAGTTGATCAAGATCTCGTAATCGCCGCCCGTTTCAAACGTCCCGGGGAGGGTCAGGCGCGCCTCGTAGGGCGTGAACTGTCTCACGCACTCGGTCGCGACATCCACTTTTTCGATGTTAGTCAGGCTGACCCGGATCAAGTTGCCAAACAGACGGCCACCGGAGCGCGTCTGTACGGCCTCACCCTGCGTCATGCATGACGATTCGAGCCCCGAGTTCACGATAAAGTCGTAGGCCGGAGGCGAGGTGTTTGTCAGTTCCAACCTGAAATCCATGATCGGCGCCAGTACCGAACGCGTCCCATCATCCAGAGCCGCCTCGGTGGTCAGGGAGAGGCTGGCGGCGCCATTCACGCTGATCTGGTAATCAGTTGACGGCTCTAGCCCTACCAGTTCAACAATGCGCTCGTGTGATCCGTATATCTCGGCACAGGCCACCCGGACATCCACCGGGATCGTGTTGCGCACATCCACGGTGATGTCGTTGCCGAGGATTTTCACGTGCGTTTCTTTGTACTCGGCACACGCGTTCGGCAGTCCAGAAACGATCCTGAGCTGATATTCATGCTCGGGGTCGGTAATCACGACAACCTCGGCCTCGTCGATCGGGGCCATTACTTCGATGCGCGGAGCGAACTCGGCGTCCGGTGGTGCATCTGAGCCGCACGCCATTGCCACGACGAACAGTGCTGAGATCACGAGGAGAAGCCCCGTACGTCGCGCACAATTCATAATTGAGTTTGCTCCTTGTGGACAGACGTGGAATATTCGATTTCATGAAAGCTGAGAGTCGATTGTGAAACATTTCTTCCGTTGAATCCATAACGTCGGGAACCATCAATCGGATTTTTTCTCGAACGACCATCTGCCATTGGATCGACGGGCCGCTATTAAGGCCACGGGTTTGACGTGACGAGAAGACGCTACATATACTCGTCATTAATCGAATTTCGTAATGGCTATGACAGGGACTAGTAAGTCGGGTTACGGGAACAAGCGAGCCGGAGTTGGTGTGAGTCCGGTATCCACGAACCTTGCCGAATGGACCCGGGAGCCGCAGGGCGAAAGGTCTGGTGATACGCCAGTCGATTAGCTCTCGCCGGAGTGGGCACCGTTATCAGAGCCTAGGGCCTCGATCCTTCCTCTCCATTACGGAGACCGGGTTCGGCGTCTGATTTGAGATGCCGGAGCGATCATCGTTCCGGTAACAAGGGTGGCACCGCGTGGCTATTTCAACCTCGCCCCTATCGGGAGCGAGGTATTTTTTTGGTCAAATTATTTGGCCCTGAGACGAATATGGCGGCAGACATGGCTGACAACACCGGAAGAAAGAGAATCCTGACCGGCATCAGGCCGACGGGACGGCTTCACATCGGTCACTACGTGGGCGCGCTTGAGAACTGGGTACGGCTTCAACACGGGTACGACGCCTACTTCCTGATCGCCGATTACCAGGCGCTGGGCGACCACATCGACGATATCCAATTGATCCGCGAGTCCGTGCTGCAGGTCGCGATCGACTGGCTCTCCGTGGGACTGGACCCGGAGGAGAGCACCTTCGTCATCCAGAGTTACGTGCCGGAGCACGCCGAGCTGACGATGCTGCTCAGCTTCATCACCCCGCTCGGGATGCTGCAGCGCAACCCGACCCTCAAGGCCGAAACGGAGCAACTGCGGCCGGAACAGCTAAACGTTGGCTTCTTCAACTACCCGATGTCACAGGTGGCCGACATCCTGCTGCCGCGCGCCGACCTGGTGCCGGTCGGCGAGGACCAGGCGCCGCATATTGAGATGACGCGCGAGATTGCCCGTAAGTTCAATCGGTTGTTCGCCCGCGAAAATCCCGTATTCCTAGAGCCGGGCACGCTGATCGGCCGTATCCCTCGGCTTTCGGGCACAGACGGGCAGGCCAAGATGAGCAAGAGTCGCGGCAACGCCATCGAGCTCGGGGACGACGAGGAGACGGTGCGCAAGAAGGTCATGAGCATGTTCACGGACCCGACTCGCCTGCGTGCCACCGACCCGGGACACGTCGAGGGCAACCCGGTGTTTGAGTATCACGACGCGTTCAACCCGGACACGGCGGAGGTGGACGAGTTCAAGGAGCGCTACCGGGCCGGCACGGTGGGCGATGTGGACGTGAAGAAGGCGCTCATCGTCGCCATGAACAACTTCCTAGATCCGATTCGCCAGAAGCGCGCTTATTACGAAGACCACATGAGCGAGGTCGAAGAGGCGCTCATGGAGGGCACCCGGCGCGCAAGAGTGACAGCGGCAGAAACGATGAAGGCCGTACGTGACGCAATGCAGATCAACACATACACGAGTACGTGGGAATAAGTTTTCGTATTTTGATGATGCCCACCGCCATGAAACAGCAACTCGAGCATACCCGCGTCGGGACACCAGCGCATGTAAATGAGGGTCAGTGGGTCTGGCGAAGCTAGTCCGCTTCGTTATTCACCATCGCCCGGGATCCCTACGCGGTCCCAGGCCTACCCGGAGAACCCCATGCACACCCCGACTTTTGAACAGTTCGAAACGCTCGCCAAGAAGAACAACACCATTCCGGTCTACCGGGAGATCAGCGCCGACCTTGAAACGCCGGTGTCCGCCTACCTGAAGGTCGCCCGCGGCCCCTACTCGTTCCTGCTGGAATCGGTCGAGGGCGGCGAGAACCTGGCCCGCTACAGCTTCATCGGCGCCGAGCCGCTTGAGGTACTGCGCACCGGTCCGGGCCAGCCGGGCGGCGAGGTCGATCCGCTGGACGTACTCAAGGCGCGCATGGCGGACATCAGCTACGCCGAGATGCCCGGATTGCCGTATTTTTCGGGCGGGGCGGTCGGCTACGTCTCGTACGACGCCATCAAGTACTTTGAACCGCGTGTGCCGCAAGCGCCGAGCCGCGGCGTTGACGTACCAGAATCGGTCTTCATGCTGGCCGACGGTCTGCTGATCTTCGATCACGTTCAGCACAAGATCTCCGTCGTAGCGCACGCCTTCGTGGACGGCGACGTTGAGGCGTCTTACAGGGCCGCCACGGAGAAGGTTGAGACGCTGGTCAATCGGCTGCAGGGCCCGCTGCCAAGACACGCCTATCGGCGTATCTCGGCGGCCCAACCAGGGATGCGCTCGGCAGAGGGAGGCGCCGATTACGGCGGGGCGATCGATCCCGGCGAGCCGGTGCCAGCGTTCGGCGGCGATCGCGGCTACGAGGCCAAATCCAACATGAGCCGCGACAACTACGATCACATGATCGAGATCGGCAAGAAGAACATCTACGACGGCGAGGTAATTCAGGTGGTTCTCTCCCACCGAATGTCCCGCCGCACCGATGTCCGACCGTTCGACCTGTACCGCTCACTACGTGCAGTGAACCCGTCCCCATATATGTTCTACATCAACCTGGACGGTTTTCAGTTGGTCGGCGCCTCCCCCGAGATGCTGGTGCAGGTGATCGACGGCGTGATGGCGCTGCACCCGATCGCCGGCACGCGACGACGCGGCGCGACCCCGGAAGAAGACCTGGCGCTGGAAGAGGAATTGCGATCTGATGAGAAGGAGCGGGCGGAGCACGTGATGCTACTCGATCTGGGTCGAAACGACGTCGGTCGGGTGTGCAAGCCGGGCACCGTGGCGGTGTCTCAAATGATGGACGTCGAACGCTATTCACACGTGATGCACCTCGTGTCCCACGTGACGGGCGATCTCCGGGGCGGGATGGACGCCTACGACGCCTTCCGCGCCGGCTTCCCGGCGGGCACGGTGTCCGGGGCGCCTAAGGTTCGGGCAATGGAGCTGATCGCAGAGCTTGAGCCGGACCAGCGAGGCGGTTACGCCGGCGCAGCGGGCTACTTCAGCTACAACGGCAACATGGACACGGCGATATCGCTCAGGACGATGGTGTTCAAGGATGGCGTCGCCCACGTCCAGGCGGGCGGCGGCATCGTGGCCGATTCGACTCCTGAGGGCGAGTACCAGGAGACGATCAACAAGATGGCGGCGATGATGCGCGCCATCGACCACGCCGAAGAAAACATGGGTGAGGACTGAGGCTCCACGGGGCATTTATCTGGCGCTGTTCACGAATAATTCTCTATTTGTAGAAAACCTTACCGGCAACAGGATTTGACAACCATGGCAAACAACGACAACGACCAGCTCCTGAACCAGAGACGGACCAAGCTGTCCGATCTTCTGGCTGTCCACGAAGAGACACCATGGAGCGAAGACGTGATCGTGAACGATCGCAACCGGGTCCGGGTTGTGTACAACCAGCCCGGTGAGTCGGTCTTCGACTTGATTAACCCGGACAACGATGAGTTCTGGGTCGTGATGTTCGGCCAGATCACATGGCGTATCGCCGACGAGGGAGTGATGAACGCCCGTCCCGGCGATATCGTCCTCGTGCCTGCCGGTACGAAGTACTCCATCCGCACGACCGGTCGCGATCCGTCGATCCGGGTTTCCATCAACGCGCCCGACGCGCCGGAGCCGCCCTCGGTAGAGTCCACACCCATTAATCGCAACCCGGAGCGCATTCCGGGCGACCCGAGGTACCCGGACGCTTCGTGACCTTGCCAGAATCCGGCGACCGACGGGTTCGTATTAGAAAACTTCTCCCTCACCCTGGTCCTCTCCCGCTGGGAGGGGGGGGCTGAATAATCCAGAGATATTTCAAATGCTGCTATTAATCGACAACTACGACAGCTTTACCTACAACCTGTACCAGTACCTGTGTGAGCTGGGAGCCGAGGTCGAGGTGGTCCGCAACGACGCGGCCGGACTCGACGATCTGATCGCCAAGGCGCCCGAGCGCGTGGTTGTGTCGCCCGGTCCTTCAACTCCTGACAACGCAGGCGTATCCATCGAGGCCATCCGCCACTTCGGCCAGCACATCCCGGTGCTGGGCGTCTGTCTCGGCCATCAGTGCATCGGCGAGGCGTTCGGCGCCAAGGTCGAACACGCGGGCGAGATCATGCACGGCAAGACCTCGATGATCTCAAATGACGGCGAGGGCGTGTTCGCGGGCTTGCCGGACCCGTTTGAGGCGGTTCGATACCACTCGCTTGCGATCAACCCGGACACGATTCCGGACGTCCTGGAAGTGACGGCGCTCAGCCCCGGTGGCATCATCCAGGGAATACGCCATCGTGAGCTGCAGATCGAGGGCGTACAGTTCCACCCGGAATCGATCCTGACAGAGGTGGGCAAGACGTTGCTACAGAACTTCCTGGATATGAAGTCCCCGGCTTCGGTCGGCCAATAAAGGCGAGCTCATGGACATCAGAGAAGCGATAACAGAGGTCGTCGAGGGTCGTGACCTCGCGTTCGGCGCCGCCGCCGACGTGATGCGTCAGATCATGGGCGGAGAGGCGAGCCCGGCGCAGTTCGGAGCCTTCGTCACCGGGCTGCGGATGAAGGGCGAGACAGCGGAAGAGATCGCCGGGATGGCACGCTCAATGCGGGACGTGTCGCTGCACGTCGACTTTGACGGCCCGACGGTGGACACATGCGGCACGGGCGGCGACGGCCAGAAGACCTTCAACATCTCGACCGCGGCGGCGTTTGTGGTCGCTGGCACCGGCGCTGTCGTCGCCAAACATGGCAACCGGGCGATGTCGTCATCGTCCGGCAGCGCCGACGCGCTTGAAGCGCTCAACGTCAATATCGATCTCGGGCCGATCGATGTTCAGAAGTGTCTTGAACAGGTCGGTATCGGTTTCATGTTCGCCCAGGCGTTCCATCCCGCGATGAAGTTCGCCGGGCCGCTCCGGCCGCAGATCGGCATCAGGACCATATTCAACCTGCTTGGCCCGCTCACCAACCCGGCGGGCGCGGATCACCAAGTGATCGGCATGGGTGATCCGGGGGCCGCCGAAAAGGTGGCACGCGCTTTGCAAATTCTCGGGACTTCCGGCGCGCTCGTTGTCTACTCGGAAGATGGAATGGACGAGATCAGCCCCGAAGGTAAGTCCCATATGTACCAGGTACTGGACGGGCAAGTTTCCGAGCGCACGGTGGATGCGAGCGATTTCGGCCTGACGGAGCGTAAACGGAGCGATTTGACGGCGAACACCGTGGAGGAAAGCATCGGTCTGATCCAGGGAGTGCTTGAGGGCCGAAACTCTGGGGGTGTCGAGCAGGCAGCCCGAACCGTTGTCGTAATGAACGCGGCCGCCCTGCTGGCGGTCGGTCGGGCAAAAACGCTTGAACAGGCCGCATTATTGGCGGCCGATTCCATTGACAGTGGAAAGGCGCTCGACAAGCTGGAAACGCTGGCTGCAATGTCCCAGATGTTGGCCTTGAAATGATCTCGCGCGGGAAGAACACTGGCACGGTGCTGGATGAGATCATCACAAGCAAGCGTGAAACGATTATGGAAGTCGAGCGCGAGATATCGCTTGCGGACGTGCGCCGCGCCGCGGAGTCAGCCGGACCGCTATCTGATTTCCTTGCGGCGCTGTCGGTTCCAGGAGTTTCGGTAATTACGGAGATGAAGCGTTCATCGGCGTCCGCCGGCTCGCTCGCTCCGGAACTTGATCCGTCTGTGATGGCGAAGACTTTCATCGACGGCGGCGCATCGGCGATCTCCGTCCTGACAGAAGTCAGCCGTTTCTCCGGGTCGATCGACGACCTGCGAATGGTCAAGGCGGTTGCCGGGCCGAGCGGTGTGCCGGTGATGGAGAAGGATTTCGTCTTCTCGGACTACCAAGTTTACGAGGCTGCGGCGAACGGCGCCGATGCCATATTGCTCATCATCGCCATCCTAGAACCTCAGCAGTACTCTGAGTTATTGGCACTTGCCCTGGGGCTCGGGCTGGGGATTCTCGTGGAGGTGTTCAGCGAAGATGAGCTCGAAATCGCTCTTACGGCGGATCCTCAGATCATCGGGATAAACAACCGCAATTTGAAGACGCTCAGAACCGATATCGCATTATTTGAGTCGTTGGGGCCCCAGGTGCCAGAGGGCAAGATCCTAGTTGCCGAGTCCGGCATGAAGAACGTCGACGACGTTCGCCGGATGGAGGCGGCCGGCGCCAACGCGGTGCTGATCGGCGAGTCGCTCATGCGGGCAGGCGGCAGCGTGTCCGAATTAGTAACCAGCTTGGTCCGATAGGCCGGAATCAACCATGCCAATACCGCACGTCAAGATCTGCGGGCTGCGAGACGCCCAGAACGCCCAGGCAGCCACACTGGCCGGCGCGGACTTTGTGGGATTCAATTTCGTCGACGGCGTGCGGAGGCAGCTTGAGCCGATGATTGGCGCAACGATCATCTCTGCTTTTCGTAACTCACTCTCGGAAGATTCCATGCCCGGACCGCGCGTCGTCGGGCTGTTCCGCAATCAGCCGGTGGAGTTCGTAAATCGTGTCGTGCGAATGGCCGCTCTCGATATGGTTCAGCTTTGCGGCGACGAGGACGATGACTACTACGCGCAGATGGAGCGGCCAATCCTCAAACAGTTGCGCGTTCGCTCGGAGACCTCTGCCGAAGATATTGACGCAGAGGTTAAAGCCCATCTGGCAGCCGGACGAATGGTGGTGCTGGATGCTTACGATCCGAACACGCCAGGCGGCACCGGGAAGGTATTCGAATGGTCCAAGGCGGCCAACGTGGCGCCCCTTGAGGGCGTCCTGCTGGCGGGCGGCCTGACCCCCGACAACGTCAGCGACGCCATCCGGGAACTTGGCGCGTGGGGCGTGGACGTTTCTTCAGGGGTCGAGACGGACGGCGATAAGGACGATGTCAAGATGCACAACTTCATCACAGAGGCGCTGGGGGCTTAGGGTGGCGGTTGGAGCACCGTAGGGGTGGCTTGCCCCGCCCGCCTCCTCCACTCTCCCGGCGGGAGGGTGGGGAAGAAGTCGTGTACCTTTTCCCGATTGGGAGAAGGGAACGCCAGAGCCGCCCGCTCTGCCGTCACTCCCTCCCGGCAACAACATCGTAGGGGCGGGCTGCTGCCCGCCCCTGGGCCTGTCGTGGCTTTACGCTGTGATTGTGGATCACGGGCGTGCCGGTATGCTGGTCGGGAGATTCCTGAATCAAGTTCAGGACAGGCTCTTCGCCCTCAGGCTCAGGATGGCGATAGTTTGCTCACGCGCTATCGACCGGCGCACGCAATACGCTGTGAGGGTGTATGGCAATATGCCCACGCCCAATCTGGTTGGACGGCCGCTACTCGACCGTCGCAGAGAGCACTAAATTGCAGGGTTGCTCCCTACCAAAGGACCGCACTCAACACCCTTTGTATTCCGTACGGACACATTCACGGGCAAGTCGTTGGGCAGTTTCAAGTTGGATAGATATCTACGTCATTTTCAGACGGTATAACGCACCCGTTGGAAACTATTCGACAGTGACGGACTTTGCCAGGTTGCGGGGTTTGTCCGGATCCAGGCCCAGCGCCACGCTTGTGTAATAGGCGAGCTGCTGCATCGGGACGAGAGACAGCATGGGGATGATCCACTCCGGCGCTTCCGGCAACCATAGGACCTCATCGGCAAGATCCGGCATCAACGAGTCGCCGCAGGTCGCCAGTGCAATCACCTCACCGCCGCGTGCCTTCACCTCGTTGATGTTGCCGACCATCTTGTCGTAAAGCGCTCCCTGCGGGGCCAGGGCGACCGTCGGCATCTCCTCGGCGATCAGCGCTATCGGGCCGTGCTTCATCTCCCCGGCCGGATACCCCTCTGCGTGAAGGTATGCGAGCTCTTTCATCTTGAGCGCGCCCTCCATCGCCATCGGGTGCAGGGCGCCCCGTCCGAGATAGAGCAGGTGTCTGCGATCCTTCAGTTTCTCGACCGCCAGCCTTTCACAGCGCCCGCCATCTTCGAGCATCTCGGCGATCAAACCGGGCAGCCGGGACAAGTGTGAAACCATCTCACCCACCTGTTGCGCCGATAGCGCGTCGCGACGGATCCCCAGGTAGACGGCCAGCTGGTAGAGGACCGCGAGCGAGCACATCATCGTCTTGGTTGATGCGACCCCGATCTCCTGGCCCGCACCGAGGTAAAGCGTCCCGTCCGCAACGAGAGTGGCTTGCGTGCCATCAGCCTCGACCAATGCTATCTGTTTTGCGCCAGAGTTGGTCGCTTGCTCCATTGCGGCGAGCGTGTCGGCCGTCTCACCGGACTGGGTCACGGAGATCACCAGCGTTCGTCCGTTGATGGAGGTCGAGCGATATCTGAGTTCGGACGCGTTCTCGGCATGGGCAGGGATCCCCGCCAGGGTCTCTATCATCCGCGCCCCGTACATACCGGCGTGGAGACTCGTTCCCATCCCTGAGACGATCACTCGGTCGATCGACCGAATGTCTCCGTCCGTGTACGGCAACTCCGGGAGATCGAGTGTTCCGTTCTCGAAATCCACCCGCCGGCGCATTGTTGAAGAGACGGCCTCGGGCTGCTCGGCGATCTCCTTCGCCATAAAGTGCGGGTGCTCGCCCTTCGCCGCGGCCTCAATGTTGCGGCTTGTCTTAACGCTGGGGCGGTCAATGGACATTCCGTTCAGGTCCGTGAATTTTGCGCCGGAGGCATTGATGGACACCACTTCTCCGCTGTGGAGGTACACCACGCGGTCGGTGTGAGGAAGGATCGCCAGAACGTCGCTTGCGAGCAGGTGGAACCCATCCCCGATGCCGACGACAATCCCGCCTGCGTTGCCGAGCCGTACGCCGACGATAACCCCGGGTTCATCTGCGGATGTCGCCACAAAAGACGAGGCACCCTGGAGACGGGAGGCGGTGCATCTTACGCCCGCCGCCAAAGAGTCTCCAGACGCTATGTAACGAGCGATCAGGTGTGCAATCACCTCACTATCCGTCTCAGAGGTGAAGGGATACCTGGTGTCAGACAGTCCGGCCTTCAAGGCCATGTAGTTCTCGACGATGCCGTTGTGGACCACGGCCACCCGTCCGTCCGCGCTTGTGTGCGGATGGGCGTTGGGGATTGTGACGCCGCCGTGTGTGGCCCAGCGCGTGTGGGCAACACCGACGGTGGATTCCGGCGTTCCAGCGTCGCCGTTTGAAGCTCGACCCTCGACCGCCTCTTCAAGTTGATCGACCCCCAGGGCGCGGGTCACCGTGATCGCCCCGTTGCCGCTCTGGACGCCTATCCCGGCGCTGTCATAACCGCGGTACTCCAGCGCCCGCAGACCGGACACGAGGATCGGAGCGACCGGCTGCCCGCCGGCGTAGGCAATGATTCCGCACATGGGCGGTTCGTTACTCCCTGGTGTGATTCTGGACGGTCACAAGTAACCCGCTTAGATAGTCACCGTGTAAGAAAATGGAGATTCCGCTGCTTCCCTGTATACACCACGGTAACTCTCCGGCATGAGCGCGGCGACCCGTCCCATGACTTCCGCCGCCGCCGCTTTTGTCTCGTCCCTGGAAAGTTTGCCGCTCCTGGTTAGAAGGAATGGGCGACCGATGTGCACGCGGAGAGTGCCTGTAGGTTTGAACACCCTGAGTACGGAACTCATGCCCTCAATCCCGGTCATTCCAACGGGGAGGATAGGGATGCCGGCACGTGCAGCGAGCGGGACGATCCCGGATTGTGCCTGTTTCATGGCGCCGGGGTTGCGGGTTCCTTCCGGGAACAGGGCGAGCGTCGCTTTAGGGCGTTTCAGTTCGGTCAGCCCCCACCGCAACGCGGTCAGATCCATCTCCCCCCTTCGCAACGGCTGCGCCCCGTAGGAGCGCAAGAACCATCGACCGATGGGTGTAGCGCCCTTGAAAATAGCGTCCTTGGCTAGGAAACGGGTGTCGCGTCGCAGTGACGCGGCAAGGATTGCGGGATCCAGGTTGCTCTGGTGGTTTGCGACGACGATAAGCGGTCCGTCAACCGGGATGTTCTCGCGTCCGTCCACCGCGTAGTCCGAGAACATCGCAAGCGTCACGCGGAGCGCGCTGTTGGACGCCTTCTGCACCAGGAGGGTCATCGGTTGTCGTCGAGTTCGGTTTGAACTTGCGGACCATCCGATCCGTCGAGGCCGCCGCTGGCCAGCGCCTCTATGCGATTGACCACCTGTTCGAGCCCGAGATCGTCGGTCGGCAGGTTCACGGCGTCGTTCGCCGGTTTCAGTGGAGCGACAGATCGCGTCGAATCGAGTTCGTCCCGCCGCCGGAGGTTTGCGAGAACCGTTTCAAATGCGATGTCGGACCCGGACTCACGCAATTGCTCATAGCGCCTGCGCGCCCGTACGTCTATCGACGCATCGAGGTAGATTTTGAGTCCGGCGCCGGTCAGAACGACCGTCCCGATATCGCGCCCCACCATCACGATCTGGCCTCTTATAGCGACTTCACGCTGTAATCGCACGAGAACTTCACGCACGCCGGGTACCGCCGACACGGCGGATACCGCCCGGTCTACCTCGGGGCTGCGCAGCCGGTCGGTCAGGTCGCCAGAATCGACGATCACCCTGCATTCTTCGCCCGAGGCGGGCACCAACTCCATCTCGGTCGTGGACGCAAGTTTCGTCAACGCAGGTGCATCGTTCAGCGACACGTTTTTCTGGAGCGCCAGATAGGTGACAGCACGGTACATCACGCCCGTATCCAGGAAGGTGTGTCCGAGACGTGCGGCGAGCAACCGCCCGACCGTCGTTTTGCCTGAGCCGACCGGCCCGTCGATAGCTATGAAAGAGGCAACATCCATCGACGAACACTGGTCCTTAATGAGGCTGATTTTGTACCGTAACCCGTCCGTAACAGTCTCCCTGTGATTATATTCTCGGCCTCGCGTGCGGTCATCCACTGTGGGGGGAGTCGCGTATCAAACCACACGAGAGGCCGGTACCGTGTGGGCGATAATCTGCGAAAATTGAGAGAATTGCGCATATTCAGCGCTCCGGTCTCGCCCGGCGGGAATTCGTGGACAGATCGCTCAAGATTGTGAAATCAGGAGTGGACCAAATGAACATATTCGACTGGGTACTGGTGGCCGTATTTGTTGTCGGCGCCCTACTCGGGTTGAAGTGGGGCCTAGTGCAATCCGTGCTGAACTTCGTGGCGGTGTACGTCGCGATGCTGGTCGGCGCGCAGTTTGCGGACGGGCTGGTTGAACGATTTACCGACGATATCGAAAACGAATCAATCACGACCGCGATCGGTTACGCGGTCATCTTCCTGGCCGTCTTCATAGTTGCCCAGATAGTTGGCAAGATCATCCGAGCGGGGTTGACGATCGTCTTCCTCGGATGGGTAGACAAGCTCGGCGGTGTCCTTGTCGGCGTCCTGCTCGGGGCGGTTCTGGTGACCGGTGTTGTTATCGCCATGGCGCGCGTCGCCTATCCCCAGGACGAGGTGATCCTGGCCGATATCGGCAGGATCGCGGACGCCGCGATCAACGATGGAGACCTGGACACCGCCAAGGAGCGCCTGTATCAGGAACTGGCTGAACGTTACGGGCGTGACATCTTAAAAGACTGGCTCGCCGACTCGACCCTGGTGCCGAAGGTCCTGGGCGGCAGTTCCAAGGTGCCGGCAAACGTTCTCGGCTTGGCTCCGGGTGAGTTCGCAACCGCGTTAGACACGCTGGAAGCCGATCTCGCCGACAACATCGATGGTTGAACTTTCCCCCCTCGAACGTGCGAAATAGCGTCCGAGGGGGTATGTTTGGCCTGAAAGTCGGAGGCCTTGCGGGCCGAATGGACGTAAATACCAGTCGCCGCGAAGACGCCGACTAAGCGGACATCTTGATATAGGTCAGACAGACGCCGCCCGTTAACTTGCGGCGGGGACGCCAAGGGGAGTAATACGGCGCGTGGATCGCTCTCCAGTTCTGTTGCTGAATCAGAATTATCAGCCTCTGAACGTTTGTGACGTACGAAGAGCTTTCGTGCTACTGGGTCACGGCAAGGCCGAGACGCTAGAGATCACTGACGCCGTGATCCGGAGCGCGTACGAAGAACACGCAGAGCCCTCCATCGTCCGCCTCCTGTACATGGTGAAGCGTCCGTTACATCAGCGGCGACTCTCGCGTCGAGAGGTGTTCATCCGTGACCGTCACACATGCCAGTACTGTGGAAAGCAAAGTGGCCGGCTAACGCTGGACCATGTTATGCCGCGGTCGCGCGGTGGCGAGCACTCCTGGACCAATATCGTGAGCGCCTGTGATCGCTGCAACCACCGGAAGGCCAGGCGAACGCCGCGCGAGGCCAACATGATGCTTTCGCGAGAGCCCCAGCCGCCGAGGCCGAATCCGTACGCCTTCTTCCATACGGGGCGCATCCAGGACCAGTGGCGACCTTATCTGCCCTGGCTCACCTCGGTGTCAGAGGCAGGCGGCGAATTCGCCGCGGCTGGTGGCGATTAACGCCGACCGGTCTGGGGCAGCCCTGGGAATCATTTGGGGGTCTTACGAAAAGTCCTCAGCGCACGCCCGGTCGGCGCCTCGACGGACGCGTGCAACATCTGGCCAGCGCTGATTACGACCGAGGCCTCAACCTCGTTGCCCTCATCGGCAAATAGCTCCACCACGATCATGTTTCCGGGGGCGACGTCCAGTCCATTGCCGTCAACGAACAGGACCTCCGAGTTGCGGGCGATCCGGATGCCGATCACGTCTTTGCTCACGGGATCCGGCTCAAGACGCAGCGTCGTCCCATCCATCACTCTCTGAACTGTCGGCATCCCCGGATTCGATCTGCCCGACGACATCTTTCGGGATGGCGGGAAGTTCCAGCATGAGAAACTCCAGGACGACACGTGCCATTCCGTTGCGATGCAGCCCGTCGGCGGCTTTCGTTATCGCCTCGATCGCCTGACGAGGGTCGTCCTCGCCCACTCCGATCGCGGCCGCGGACAGCTGGGATATCCACGCGATATTGGCCACAGAGTCGGTCACGCCGTATTTCAGCAGGAGGATGTCGCGCCAGATCGATGTCCACAACTCCAACTCGCGTAAAACCAACTCGCGGTTACGTCCGAACTCTCTGGCCATCTCATTGGCGTAGCGGAACCGTTCTTCGATATCGCCGGCACTGGTAACGAGCACGCGAATCACGGCCTGCCGGTATCGATCCAGGGTCGTTTCGTCGGTCAGCGCCGCGAAGGCGCGACCGGGGCGCCCTCCGGCTAGGCGGGCCAGTTGCGCCACCACCTCCAGGCCTGCCCCTCCACGATCGATCAAACCGCCTTCAATCTCTTCGGTCGAGACTGGATGCAGTTCGATCAACTGGCATCGTGAGATGACGGTCTCTGGGAGTGATCTAGCACTGGGTGCGAGAAGTACAATCACGACCTGCTCAGGCGGCTCTTCGAGCGTCTTGAGGAGGGCGTTCCACCCCGATCCGTCCGGGCTCATTCGGTCGGCGCCGTCAAGAATGACGACCTTCCGGACGCCCTCGAACGGGTTTAGGGAGACATCGTGCTGCATTTCACGGATGTGGCCGATGCTGATAAGCGTCCGGGACGCGTCCTGCTCCGGTGTGCTCTCCCGGGTTCCGGAGCTGACGCCACGGATCGGCGTATGCGGGTCGATCACCTTGATGTCGGCGTGAACCTCCCGTTCGATGCGATCGCACGGAGCGCAGCGGCCGCACGGCGGAGACGGGTCGTCGCCGAACATGTCCGGCGTGGGGGTGCAATTCACGAGCCGCGCTAGGTCCAGTGCAAGCGTCCGTTTGCCCACCTGGTCCGGTCCAGTAATCAGGTAAGCGTGGGCGATCCGGTCGACCTCATGGGAGCGCTGCAGGTACAGGCGCGCCGCGCCGTGCCCGATCGTCTGCCATCCGCCGGAACTTCCGGGTCCTGAACGTGTGGCCACGGCGTCTTCCGACGTCATATCGCCTTCACAGGATGCTCTGCGCGAGCAGGTCGTCGTACGTCTCTCGTCGCCGAATGAGGCGTGCCTCGCCGTCGTTCACGAGCACGACCGCTGGCCGCAACGACATGTTGTAGTTGCTGGCCATCGAAAGGCAGTAAGCGCCCGATGCCGCGATCGCGAGCAGGTCACCAGTGTCCAGCGACGGGAGCTGAGCGTCTTTGACTAGCAGATCCCCCGACTCGCAGTACTTGCCGGCTATCGTCACGGCCCCTGCGACCGGCTCGGTCAGTCCATTCGCTTTGACGGCCGAGTAACCCGCTCCGTACAGAACGGGTCGTATGTTGTCGCCCATCCCGCCATCCACGCTGACGTATTTGCGAACACCCGGGATGTCTTTGATGCCGCCGACCGAATACAGGGCGACTCCCGCCCTTCCGACGATCGCCCGGCCCGGTTCCAGGATCAGGCGCGGTTCATCTAGGCCAAACCTGTCGCACGCTTCCTGCACCGACGCGCTTATCGCACCTGCGTAGTCGGAAACCTCCGGAGGAGGGGTTTCGGAAACATAGCCGATCGCAAAGCCGCCGCCGGGGCTGAAAATCCGCTGGTTAAACCCGTGTTCCCGCATCTGTGCGACGAACTCCAGCACGTACGGGATGGCCTGCGTGTAAGGCTCCAACTCAAAAAGCGGGGAGCCCAGGTGGAAGTGGATACCCGCGACGTCCAGGTTGGCTTTGCTGAGCGCGTGTTTGACGGCCTCTTCCGCCTGACCCGTCTCTATCGGGAAGCCAAATTTCTGGTCGAGTACGCCGGTCGATGTGAGCAGGTGTGTGTGGCCGTCGATGCTCGGCGAGACGCGCAGTAGAACCTGCTGCGTTTTGCCTTTCATACGCGCCGCCTCATCGAGCAGGTTTATTTCGAACATGCTGTCGACCGTGATCAGCCCGACGCCGTAGTCCAATGCCTCATCAAGCTCTGCGAGGCCTTTGTTGTTGCCGTGGAAGTTGAGATCGGCGGCCGGGAATTCAGCGGCGCGTGCTACGGCGAGCTCGCCCCCCGTAACGACGTCCATACCGACATGTTCGTCTTCAAGGATGAGCGCCAGCGCCGGGGTTGCGAACGCCTTTGACGAATAAGAGATGTGCGAGTCCGGATACTCGGACGCAAAGCCGTCAACGAAGGCGCGGCACATCTCACGAATCGTGTGTTCGTCATACACGTAGAGTGGAGTGCCGTACATCTCGGCGAGCGACACCACGTCACATCCACCGATGGTGAGATGCCCGGCGGCGTTCACGTCCGCCGTCATCGGCAAAAGTTCCTGGGTTGGAATCTCGGTCAAAGGTCGTCTTTCTCTGTTTGTTCCGGTGGTCCGGGTAAAACCGGTGTTTTTGCTGACATTTTCGGAGGACGGGACGATGCACCTCCATCGAGGGAAGTTCATTACTTAGATGGTAGGAACGGAATGCGAACGGCGTCAACGAGCACCGTCATACCTTCCAACTAATGGGCAACTGCGGGCCTGCCGCCCGTACCGAGTCTATACTTTGGTTCGGTCCGGGTCGGTTTCGCCGTCGCCGGGTGGCCCTTCCTGACAAACCGCTTCGCTCCAGATCAGGACACACATCAGAATGTCACAGACAACAGATGTCAGGCTGACAAGCCTGGCCTCATGCGCCGGTTGAGCTGGCAAGTACAGTCAAGCTGACCTGACGCAGGTTCTGCGTCAGCTACCGGACATTATGCCGTTAGACCCTAACGTTCTCGTCGGGTTCGAAACGGGCGACGACGCCGCGATCTATCGCGTAACGGACGAGATCGCTCTCGTTCTGACGCTCGATTTTTTCCCGCCGATCGTTGACGATCCGTACGACTACGGCGCCATCGCCGTGGCGAACGCAGTAAGCGATGTGTACGCCGTGGGCGGCCGCCCTATCGCCGGTCTGAACATCGCCGCGTTCCCGGACATTCTGTCTCATGAGATGATCGCGAAGATCCTTGAGGGCGGCGCCGCCAAGGCCGCGGAAGCCGGTTTTCCCGTTCTGGGCGGACATACCGTGCGGGACGATGAGCCCAAATACGGGATGGCGGTGACCGGCTTCGTCCAGCCCGGGAAACAGGTGACAAACGCCGCCGCGCAGGTGGGCGACAAGTTGGTGCTGACCAAGAAGCTTGGCAATGGCATCATCGCCACGGCCGGCAAGGCGCAGGTGGTCGAGCCCGATGTGCTGGCCGCCGCCGTGAAATCCATGTCCTCCCTGAACCGCGACGCCGCGGACGCCATGATCGCGGTCGGCGCTCATGCGGCGACCGACGTTACGGGGTTTGGCCTCGTCGGCCACCTGATGGGCATGACTAAAGCCAGCGGCGTAAACGCCCGGGTCTGGCGGAGCGCTCTGCCCGTCTTGGACGGCACGATCGAGCTGATCGAAGCCGGGATGGTCCCCGGGGGCACGCACCGCAATCTGACTTCCTTCGATGATGGAGTCTTTTGGGATCAGGCACTCACGGATGCGGATAAGTTCCTCATGGCTGACCCGCAGACATCAGGGGGGATGCTGATCTCGGTCGCCGAGGAGTCTCTCGACGAGTTGATCTCACGGTTGAACGATCTCGGCACGCTGGCGGCGGATGTAGTCGGCGATATCGTTCCCGGTCCGGGCGTGGTCGAGGCGTTGCCCTGATCCTCGAAACGGCTGGATCACAAGCGGGGCCTCAGCCAGGTTCGGTCGGACCTCGTCGATTCAGGAATATCCGCTACCGGATTATTTAATAGCCGGGACCTCCACCCCAAACGCTGCCTTTGCCCTTGTTGGAAGCGATCCGTCGCGTCTCAGAACGGGGCGATCACCCCCGATCTGTTACGTTTCGCCGGAGGGGTTCCGGCCAGGGATGGGCGGTCGCGTATCTATCGATTTGGCGATTGCGATGTGCGGGTCACGTCGCTCCGCCTGAGGCGATCAGGGGTTGGTTTGATCCAGGACGACCACGAACGACCACGGGGACAGGATCCGGAAAACGGCCGGGTTCTGCTTCGACGACACGCGTCCTGCATACGGAAGCGAGGTGCGTTCTATATCGACGGCCTCGGGGTTGGGCCGTACGAGGCATGTCAGGCGAGCATCGCAGCCAGGGGGCCAGAGCCGGGTGGCCGGGTAGGCTGGCCCGGTCCTGGCGGGTTCGAACCTTAACCCGACTTGCTGATTCCCAGGTTGGCGGTCACGCCGTTCACATCTGTGTCTTCCGCGTGTGCGATCCCCGGCGCTCGTTCGTAATTGACGGTGTCGGCCAGCGTCTCGGCGCAGACGTAGTCCTCGTACTCGCGCATCGGGACGATCAACTCTTCCGGCGCGTCTACGTAGAGGTTGATACGGTCGGCGATTTCCAGCCCCGCTGATTTACGCAGGTTCTGAACGTGGTGCACGAACTCTCGCACGGTACCCTCGGTCTCAAGTTCCGGCGTCAACTCCGTACGCACCCCGGCCGCGTATCCGGCTTCGACGGAGACCGCGTAGCCCTCGAGGCCGGTGCTTTCGATCAAGATTTCGTCCGGTTCCAGCGTGAAATCGCCTAGCGAAATCTGCTCACCGCGCTCTGATGCCCCTGCCAGTTGATCGGGATCGGCCTCAACGAGCGCAGTCCTGATTTTCTGTAGGGCGCGCCCGTATTTCGGGCCAAGCACCGGAAGATTTGGCTTGACCGAGAGGTTGAGCAATCCGCCCTGTCCTCTGGCGTCGATTACGGCTTTTACGTTCAACTCCTCTCTGAGTTGATCCTCGATGAGCGGCAGGAAGCTCCGTTCTCGGTCGGTGCGGACGTCCACCAGCAACTCGGCAAGCGGCTGCCTGACCTTCAGGCGTGACGATGCACGGGCCGACCTGCCAAGGCTCGCCAGGCGGCGCGCCAGGTTGACCGAGTCCGACAGGTCGTCGTCGATGGCCGATTCGTCTACCACGGGCCAGTCGGAAAGGTGAACGCTGTCCGGCGCGTCAGCGTCTACGCGAGCCTCCAGGTTTCGGTACACCTGCTCCGACAGGAAGGGCGTGACCGGCGCCAGCAACCGGGTCAATGTGGTCAGCGCGGTGTAAAGCGTTGCGTATGCGGCCTGCTTGTCGGCGTCCGACTCACTCCTCCAGAAGCGCCGTCGGCTTCTGCGTACGTACCAGTTGGATAGTCCGTCTATGAACTCCTCGACCGCGCGCATGCCTCCATCGGCCGCCATGTCTCGAAGTACTCCGTGACGTTGCCGACTAGGCGGTTCAGCTCGGACAGCAACCAGCGGTCCATCTCAGATCGCTCCGTTGCCGAGTCCGCCGTGGCGGGATCCCAGTCGTCTAGGTTGGCGTAGGTGACGAAAAACGAATACACGTTCCACAACGGGATCATAAACTGTCGCCGCACCTCGTCGCCGGGCCCGTAGCCGAAGTTCAGGTTTGCGGACGGGTTGTGACGCGAATACAGCCATCGCATGGTGTCCACGCCCATTTTGTCGGCCGCATCCTCGAACCAGATGGCGTTGCCGCGCGATTTGTGCATCTCGGCGCCGGTCTCGTCACGCATAAGCGCGTAGCTGAAAACAGTCCGCGTCGGCGCCGTGTTTTCGAGGGCTGCGCTCATGGCGATCAGCGAGTAGAACCAGTTGCGGAACTGGCCCGGGAAGCTCTCAGAGATCCAGTCCGCCGGGAACCAGTCTTTCCAGTGGTCTTTGTCGGTTCGATACTTGAGTGTCGAGAAGCTAACTATCCCGGCGTCCAGCCAAGGGTTTCCGACGTCCGGGATGCGCGAGACGGTCTCGCCGCAGCCCAAGCAGGAGATCTTGACGGCGTCGATCCACGGCCGGTGCGGTGAGTGACCCTCGAACTCATCCCAGCCCTCAACGGCGCGTTCTTCCAGTTCCGCCTCGGAGCCCATCACGTCGACCCTCCCGCAGCAATCGCACTTGTAGATCGGTAGCGCGAGGCCCCAGTAGCGCTTCTTTGAGATCATCCAATCGTGCATGTTGTCGAGCCATTCCAGTTCGCGGTCGCGACCGAACGAGGGCGCCCATGTGATGCTTCGCGTCGCCTCCTTCATCGGCTCCCGCAGGTCGTCCATGCCGATGAACCACTCATCGACCAGACGGAATACGAGTTCCGTGTTGCAACGCCAGCACACCGGGTAGCGATGGGTGTACGGCACGACGCTGTACAGGACGCCCTTTTCCTCAAGGCTCTTAAAAATGTCGCCGTTCACTTCGGAAACGTTTCGTCCTGACAGCCAGTCGAACCCGCCGATGTAGTCTCCGTCCTCGGTCAGCGGAGCGACGATCGGCAGGTCGTGCTCTTTGCCAAGCTGGAAGTCCTCTGCGCCTGCGCCGGGGGCTATGTGGACGATGCCCGTGCCTTCTTCCGACCCAACCTCGGTCCACTCCAGGACCCGATGCGCATCACGCGCTTCTGACTGCGCCGGAAGCTCGTCAAACGGGCCTTGGTAGCGCCAGCTGGCCAGCTTTGAACCGGGCATCTCCTCAAGAACTTCTACGTCGCCGTTCAAGATGTTCAGTAGCTCTTTGCCGAGGTACAGGACGTCTCCGTTGTTTCTGACTTTGACGTAGGTGTTTTCCGGATGCACAGCCGCGGCTACGTTCGCCGGAAGCGTCCACGGGGTAGTGGTCCATAGCAGCAGGCTCTCGCCCTCATGGTCCAGGAGCGGAAACTTCAGATAGACGGAGTTGTGGGTGATCTCCTGATAGCCCTCGGTCACGATCTCGTGCTGCGAGAGCCCCGTGCCGCAGCGCGGGCACCAAGGCATGCTGTCTCGTCCCTCGTAGATCCAGCCTTTCTCATGGCAGCGCTTCAGGAACTGCCAGATCATGTAGTTATTTTCGTCCGCCATCGTGTGATATGAGTCGTCCCAGTCCATCCACATCGCAAGTCTCTTGGACTGTTCCGAGATCACGTCTGCGAAACGCTCGACGCGCGCCTTGCACTCCTCGACGAATCGGTCAATCCCGTAGTCTTCGATGTCGTGTTTTGACTTGAAGCCGAGCTCTTTTTCGACCTCGACCTCAACCCAGAGTCCTTGGCCGTCAAACCCGTTCTGGAAGCGTTGGCGGTAGCCCTGCATGTTGCGGAAGCGCAGGAACAGGTCTTTGTAGGTGCGCCCCCATGCATGGTGGACCCCCATCGGATTGTTAGCAGTAATCGGCCCGTCGATGAACGAAAAGTGTTCTTTGGCGTCGTTGTTTTTTGCGCGGTAGCGCGCGTTCATGTCGTTTTCGTTCCACCAGCGGAGCGTGTCTTGCTCCATCGCCACGAAGTCAGCCCGTGAGTCGACTGCTGCGAAGCGATCACCAGAATCCTGGGGGGTCGGCCCGGCTGTTCGGTCTGTCGTCGTCATTTCTTTCACTGGCTCCTGGCGCCCTGAGATTATTTGGAAAACAAAAAACCCATCCCAATCGAGGGACGGGCTCTATGAACAGAGATCCCGCGGTACCACCCTGCATTTCCCGAGCGGATCGGGACGCTTTACCGGTCTGATATCCCTTCGGAAACCCTTGAAACGTTGCAGGGTGCTCGGGACCGAAAACCGTCGTCGTTGTAACGGTCGACTTGCCGTCCGGGTCTACTTGGCGGGGCGATTTACGCATTCGCGTTTCGGCCGGAAGCTCGGGAGAGATCTTCGTTCCGGGTTCCTGCGCCCCCTCACACCGTACGGGACTCGCTCAGCGGATTTGCCGGAACTACTCGGCTCCTTCGTAGCTTTTGACCCCACGAGGTTAGTTATCCACACCGTGCCGCGTCAACCTTTCTTCGTGATTTCCGAGTGGTCGCAACGGGCATCAATGGCGCGATACTTGCCGCTCTGCCGAAACACCGCCCCGTCTTCATCATCACCCGAATCGAGTTACGGAGTCCCTACATGGCCCTCAAGGTCGTTATCTCAGGCCGCTCAATGGCGCCACTCAACCTTCTTACAGAAGCCGGTTTCGAGGTCGTTCAAGGCGAGGCAGCCACTACACAAGAGCTAATCGATATCACGAAAGACGCGGACGGCGCTCTGATCGGCATCTGGCCGCTCCACGATCGTGAAGTTCTGGAGGCGTGCCCCAAGTTGAAGGTCGTCAGCCGCATGGGCGTCGGGGTGGACTCGATCGATCTGGGCGCGGCGACGGAGCTGGGGATACTGGCCTGCAATACACCGGGGGCGAACACAACGGAGGTCGCCGACCACGCCATGGCGATGTTGCTTGCGCAGACGCGCTTGCTGATGGAAACCGGCCAGTTCACGAAGGCCGGCGGCTGGAGTGACGATCCGGCGAAAATGAACGATTACCGTCGAAACGTCCGACGGATCGCCGGCAACACGATGGGGATCATCGGCCTCGGGAACATCGGTCGGGCGTTTGCGACCCGGATCAAGGGATTCGGCCCCGAGCAGATCATTGCGTACGACCCGTACGTGCCGCAGACGGTGGGCGACCTGTACGGCGTCCGCATGGTGGACCTGGACACTTTGCTAACCCAGTCCGACTTCATCACGATCCACACGCCGGCGACCGAAGAGACGCATCACCTGATCGACGCCGACTCTCTGGCGAAGATGAAACCAACCGCCATCCTGATCAACTGCGCACGGGGACCGATCGTGGATCCTGTTGCTTTGCATGCCGGGTTGCGTGACGGCGAAATCGAATCAGCAGGGATCGACGTGACGGAGTTCGAGCCGGTGGACGCCGAGGATCCGCTGCTTGGTCTGGACAACCTGCTCATTACGCCGCATCTGGCGGGCTGGTCGCCGACCTTTATCGAACAGTCAGGGCAACGGCAGGCGGAGAACGTGATCCGCGTGTTAACGGGTGAGAAGCCGCACGGGTTGGCGAACCCCGAGGTGATCAAGACGATCGCCGTAATGCGTGCGACCGACCCGGGCCGCTGGGAAGGCATCCCGGACTTCTCGACGGCGATTACGGTTTAGGGGGTGAGCGAGGGCGTTCTCCGTGGAGGGGAGGGGGCCAACCGATAGTGTCCTGAGGTTCTCCGAAGGACCGGGTAGTACGAGAACGCACTGGAGCGTTGACCGCCTGCTGGTGGTTTCTCTCACCCCTCCCCTCTCTCCACCGGGAGAGGGGAGGGGTTGACACCGCGCGCTCACATCCGCTTGGCATCCTGAACTTGATTCAGGATGACATGTGGGGGTACGAGACGACTCGTTAGAGGTCAGAGTGACGTGTCGATGTTCAGGCCCAGCTGCGCTACCGGCTCGATCATCTCCGGGCTGTCTTCGCGGGATGAGTTGATGGCTGTGGAGACGGGGTAGGCCTCCATCTCTTCCGCCGGGTAGGGCTGTAACAGCGCGCCGAGGCGGTCCGGGTCTTCGGTAGCCGGGTCGAGCCAGAGTGATTCTGCTTCCCCGTTCAGGATTACCGGCATGCGGTCGTGGATCGGCTCCATCAGGGCGTTCGGGTCGGTGGTGATGATGGCGCAGGAGCGGACGGTTTCTCCCGTCTCCTTGTTTTGCCAGGTGTCGAACAGCCCGGCGAAGCCCAGCAGGCCGCCGCCTATTAGCCGGATAAGTTGCGGTTTCCGGGCGTTACGCGGGCCGGTCCACTCGTAGAACCCGTCGGCAGGAATCAGGCAGCGGGTGCGTGCCAGAGGCCGCTTCCACAGTCCCGAGGTCGCCACTTTATCGTCGCGGGCGTTGAAGGAGCTGCGGATCTGGTTTGCAGCCTTCGCCCATGGCGGGATCAGGCCCCAGCGCATCTGTTCAGCGCGCCGCGTGCCGTTCTCGTTCGTGATCGTCCAGATCGGCTGCGTCGGGGTGATGTTGAAACGAGGCACGGGCGGCGTGTCGCCGGTTACCTGCACCCGGAAGCGCAGCCCGAGGCCGGTCACGTCGATCAATATGAACCTGCCGCACATGGGCTGATTTTAGCGCCCCGCCTTCTCCGTGGACGCTGAATCTTTTCTGACGATCATATAATGCCGACCGGCTACTCGATAAATTAGCGCTGGCCAGGAGGAGCATGAATAGGCAAACGCGCCTGATTCGACGGCATAACCGATCACCGTGTCTGAGTCGGACAGCCAATCTCCACCGTCCACGTCTTGGTAACGCACGGGCTCATAAAGCGGCCGGTTGGCGTCGCGGAGCCTCAGAATCGTTAATTCGCTGGCGTCGCTCAGCCGAACCGTTCCGCCGTCGAAGGTGTCGAAGATCACCTCATCCAGTGGGACCCTATGGATGCTGAGATCGACCGGTGGCGGTTCCGGTATCGGCGTTGGACCCGGGGCTGAAGTCACGCCGGGCGTTCCGGTCAGCATCGTTTCTCCGGGGGCCTCCGGTGGGGCGTCAGATGACGAGCTGCACGCAGCGACGGCAAGGAAAACGGCCATCGAAATAACGGCAGCGACCGGTTGCCCGCGTCAAGCTCGGATCTATCGGCCCGGGTCGAGATCCATCAATCACGTCCTGACGAAGCGCGGTGCGATATAACGCGCAACCTCTTCAGGGGGATCAGAGGACCATGAACTGGTTTGAGGTTCAGGCGGTGAAACCAACCATCGTGGCGTTCACCCGGAGGCCGCTATTGCGGTCGCCTCGATCTCGACCACGACCTCCGGTCTGCCGAGCACGGGCACGCCGACAACCGCCGCAACCGTGTCCATGCCGCCGATCACCTCACCCAGCGCCGCCTCACCCTCGGTCAGTTTGTCCGGGCCGCCCACGATGTAGGTACGGGTTCGCACAAGATCGCTCCAGGCGAGGTCGTGCTCTTCAAGGGCCCAGCGAATTATCGACAGCGTGTTCTCGACCTGTCCGGCGACCTCATACGGATGCTGCACGATCTCGCCGGGCACCGTCGAGGTGGTCCTGGCCACGTACACGACGTCGCCCATGCGCACCGCGCGGCACATTAGTTATGCTCGGTTTCAAATGTCCTCCCTAACCAGACGCGCGTGGCCTGACCGGACGCGCCCGACATCGCCTCGCACTCAAACATGAAGGGCGCGTTGTCGTCTCCTGACCGATCCACCGTGATGCCGGCTGAGGTCGGGGTGCTCTGCGCCATGAAGTCCAGTTTTGCCGGCGGGAACGCCCAGCCGTGGACGTCCCGAGCCATGAAATGCCGGGTGGCGACCAACCGCCCCCGAATTGTGGCAGGAAGTGCTGGAGGTCTGAAGAACCACTGAGGATAGCCTCAAGCTCCAACATCACCTTCACGCCGTTCGCCAGATTCGGTGTTCCGATCACGCTCAGCGCGGGTCCGGGGTCGTCGAACAACACCGGATGGGTGGCGCGTATCGCTTCGATTCCCGTTCGTAAACCAGGCGCGCACCCGGACCACATCGGCGAGCGAGGAGCCGGCCCTGTGCATCACGTTGGCGGCCGCCTCGTACACCTGCCTAGTTTCGGAAACGGCGCTGCCGCGTTGCGCGGGGATCAGACCGGAGGAGAAGACTCGCTCTCCGACGACGGCGAGCGTCGCCGTTCCCAGAACGGTCTCCAGGTGGCTGCCGGTCGTGATCGTAGAACGCACTTGTTGGATCCTTTGATAACTCGAACTCTGCGAACCGATTCGAACACGCCGGCCGGGATTCGAGCCTGACTGGTCCCGTGTTCAGCCGTTTTCCGGGAGGCGAGCGCCCTCGATCGCCGGGTAGCCACGGAGGAATTCACCCGCCGTTACAACGCCGCGGCCTTCCAATTGGATGCGCTTCACTTCAAGCCCCCCTTCGCCTGTTGTGATCAGCAGGCGGCCATCTGATATCGACACGACGCCCGGTTGACCGGCGCCGTCCCCGGCAACCACCCCTTCGATGATCTTCAGGTTCTCGCCGGCCCAGCGGGTGAAGGTTCCCGGCCACGGATGATAGGCGCGTATGGCACGCGTAATCTCGATCGCAGTCGCCTCGAAGTCCAGCTCTCCGTCCGATTTTTTGACGAGACTCGTCACGGTCGCGGTCGCGTCATCTTGTTCGCGCGCCGTCAGATCGCCACGCACCCACGCCGGGATGATCTCCACCAAAAGGTTCACGCCCATCATGAAAAGCCGATCGGTGAGGCTCTCGGCCGTGTCCTCTCCGGTAATCGGCACCGGCGCCGACTGCGCGATCACGGGTCCGGTGTCCACCCCCTCGTCGAGAAGCATGACCGAGACTCCGGTCTCCGACGCACCCTCACGAACGGCGGTCACGACGGGGCTCGGGCCGCGATAGAGAGGGAGCAGTGACGGGTGGACGTTGAGGACGCCGCGTCCCGGCAGGTCCAGTAGCGCCGGCGGCAGAATGCGGCCGTACGCTAGGACGACGAATATGTCGGTCGGCGTCGCGCTCAGCTCATTTAGCAGGGCGTCGCCGCGGAGACTGCCCGGACTGTAGACCGGGAGGTTCAACTCCATCGCGGTCTCTTTCACCGGCGTCGGCCGCGGTGTGCGTGAGCGTCCGGAAATCCGGTCCGGGCGCGTGTAAACGGCGCTCACGTCGTGCCCGGCTACCACCAGCGAGCGCAGAGCTTTCGCTGCGGCGTCCGGCGTGCCGAAAAAGACGATGCGGGTCATCGCTCCAAGCCCTTTGTTACCTGAATATGACCGTACCCATAAGAATTGAATTGCCCCAAGACTTGATGCGCGGAACTCATCCGCGCTATTACACGGTTCCGGGTCATTCCCCAACCTGAAATCAGCATATTCACGCCCGGTTCAGCAACAACAAATTTTCCGGTATGTCGGCCCAAAATAACCCCTGGGAGGGGTTGTGTTTCCCGGGGTACATGGTAACGTCACAGCGGCTTCGGGATGGTGCGCTGGTGCAGCGCGAACCGACTCCGTGAGCACACTTTTGGTTCCGGCTCAGGCTCAGGGACCGCCTTATCCAGCACCCGCCTCTCTGATCCTGCCAGAGGACGCCATTCTGACCACTCAAGCACCATCTCAACTCTGGACCGCTACGCTCGGCCGTCTTCAACTGGAAGTGCCCAGGCCAAATTTCGAGACCTGGTTAAAAGGCACTCAGGCGCTGCGTTTCGATGATGAATGCCTGGTTGTTGGCACGGAGAGCGCGTTCGCCGCGACCATGCTGGAAGAACGTCTCGCCGCGACGATCTCCCGGGCAGTAGAGCGTATCGCAGGCCAATCCATCACGGTACGTTTTGAGGTGATCTCTGACGCCGACGGACCGTCGGCAAACGGGATCGGAGACCGCCGGGACGAGCGGCCCGACAAGCCGGCGAGTCAGCCGCCCGATCCTAACTCCCCTTTTGGGTCGCTCCCGCTGAATCCACGCTACACATTTGACGAATTCGTCGTCGGCCCCTCAAATGAACTCGCACATGCGGCGGCTACGCGCGTAGCCGCCGAGCCAGGTCGCGTTTACAACCCCCTGTACCTGTACGCGGGCGTAGGACTGGGCAAGACGCATCTTTTACAGGCCATCGGAAACGCGTTGACGTCCCGTGGTATGCGCTTGATCTACGTGAGCAGTGAACGCTTCACGAACGACTATATCCGCTCCATCCAGGACGGAACGACTGAACAGTTCCGGGCTTTCTACAGGGGCGCCGACGCACTTCTTGTGGACGACATCCAGTTCATCGCCGGTAAGGCGCAGACGCAGGAAGGCTTCTTCCACACGTTTAACGAGCTGCACATGGGAACCAAGCAGGTCGTCGTAACGGGCGACGAGCCAGCCCGCCAGTCGCTCCTTGAAGAGCGCATCCAGTCACGACTTGAGGGTGGGTTGGTGGTGGACATCCAGCCGCCCGACTATGAGACGCGCACGGCGATCCTGCGTGAGAAGTCTAAGAGTCTGCAGGCTCAACTACCCGAGGATGTGCTTGACGTTGTCGCCTCTCGTCCGTCTTCAAACGTCAGGGAGCTCGAAGGATCGTTGAACCGGATCGTGGCGTACGCCCAGATGACGGGCACCCCTGTCACGGTCGATGTCGCCCGCAAGGGGCTTGGCGACCTGCTCACGACGAGACAGGAGGCTCCCATGACGCCGTCCGCAGTGATTACAGCGGTCTCGGAGCAGTTCGGCACTGATTCAGAAACGCTCAAAGGCCCGCGGAGGACCAAAGAGGTTTCCAGAGCCCGTCACGTCGCGATGTACCTGCTTCGAGAAACAAGTTTATTAAGCTCTCCTCAGGTAGGCTTGGCCCTTGGCGGCCGTGACCATTCAACGGTCCTGTACGCTCAACGCAAGGTCGAGCAGTTGATAGAGACGGATCCGGAACTCAGAAGCATCATAGCAACGATCCGCCAGCGGCTCGCCAGTCAGCCTCGCTAACAAGTTTCAGCCATAAATGTCCTGTTTTGACGCGCTTTATTTTGGAAATTCGTCATACAGGTGCACCACCACGAATTTCATCATTCCATCGAGAACCTGTGGAAAACACTGTTGTTTCTTGTGGATAACTGTAATCTCTTGTTAAAACGTTTCCCGAATTTTCACCCTGTTGAGTTAAACCCTCTTCGCGTTAGCATCAAGTCCACAGCCTGTCCGCATAAACTCCTCAGATCCCGGAATGGGATTCGCCTCGTATACGAGGCCAGTTTCCGAAGTCTCCACCGACTTATTAAGATGATGAACGTTCCAAGACACATCTCGTTTCTGGTGAATGTGCATTGATTGATTCCACTCTTATCCATGTCCGTGCCGGGAATGGTGGAAATGGAGTTGTTTCTTTCCGTCGTGAGAAGTTCGCACCAAACGGCGGGCCCGATGGTGGCGATGGAGGGAATGGGGGGGACATCTTCTTGGTTGCCGACAAATCTCTAAACACTCTCCAGAAATTTCAATACCGCCAGAGGTTCGAGGCTAAATCTGGAGGAAACGGATCTAGCAAGAAGAGGCACGGGGCGAGCGCAGATGATCTCGTGATCACCCTTCCCGTGGGTACAGAAGTATGGGAAGTGATCTCAGATCCTGGAGTTGAAGACGAGTTTCTTGCTGATCTCTCTCAGCATGGGGATACGGTCGTAGCCGCTAAAGGTGGTCAGGGAGGGCAGGGCAACACTAAATATGTGACCGCGCAGAACCAGGAACCGTTGTTGGCAGAGGGTGGGCAGACAGGGGACGGCCGAGAGCTACGTTTAGAACTGAAGCTTCTTGCGGACGTGGGGATCATTGGGATGCCGAACGCCGGTAAATCCAGCTTGTTGGCAGCTCTCACGGGCGCCCGGCCAAAGGTGGCGGCGTATTCGTTCACTACCCTTGAGCCATCACTTGGAGTGCTGTCGCGCCGACTGGACTCGATCGTTCTGGTGGAGATCCCCGGGTTGATCAAGGGGGCGGCAGAAGGCATTGGCCTGGGTCACGATTTCCTGAGACACGTGGAGCGAACCCGGCTGCTCGTACACCTGGTGGATGGAACCGAAGACGACGTAGAGGATCGAATGCGGCTGATCAATGCCGAGCTCCTGGCGTTTGACGAGAAGCTGGCGGAGACGCCCCAGATAGCCGTTATCAATAAGTCGGACCGGCCAGAGGTGTCCGAGACTTTCGAGGGGATGCAGGACGACCTGGCTCGAAACGTGTCTACCGGTGAAGCGGTTTGCGTATCGGCAGCGACGTATGACGGTCTCGAAGAGTTGTCAGGCATATTGTTTAAAACGCTTGACACCATCCGGGCCGACCAGGACGCTCGCGAGGCCATCAAAGACGACGATAGCCTGGTGAGGGTGCTCCGACCGGAAGCAAGGTCTTCCCGACCGCTTGTTGTCGCGGAAGGATCGACGTTTCGCGTCCTGCACGATAGGGCGATACGGGTAGCCAGTGCGAGCGATCTCAATATGTATGAAGTTCAGCTTCAGCTACACCGTCTTATGGAGAGGATCGGCGTCGTACAGGCGCTCGAAGACTTGGGCGTCAAAACGGGGGACACGGTTTTCATAGGAGAGGCCGAGCTCGAGTGGAGCTAACTGGCGCCAACAGTTCGAGGGTCGGCCGGATACGCAGCCGGATCGGTGTCTTGGGCGGGACGTTTGATCCCGTTCACAACGGCCACCTGGCCATCGCTACGGCCGTGTTCAACGTACTCGAGTTGACCAGCGTGCTGTTCGTTCCTGCGGCGCGACCTTGGATGAAGACGTTCGGCGTCGGCGTGAGTTCGATCGACCACCGGATCGCGATGGTGAAGCTAGCGACGGAGGATCGTGAGGGGTTCGAGCTATCGACCGTCGACGCCGAACGTGGCGGGCCGTCGTACAGTGTCGACACGATCACTGACCTCAGGGCCGAGTACGGCCGTGCGTCCGAGCTACTGTTGATCCTGGGGGCCGACGCACTTGAAGAGTTCCCGCGCTGGCGTGAGCCTGAACGGCTCGTGAGTATGTGCACTATGGTGTGTGTGGGCCGGCCGGGGAGCGGCCTGCCGGAAGAGCTGCCTGCCGGCCACCCCGGTCGAGACGCCCAGTTCGTTTCCGGACCCATGCTCTCGATAAACGCGACCGATATCCGTGCCCGCGTTGCGAGCGGCGTGTCTATTCAAGGGCTGGTCGGCGCGTCTGTAAACGCATATATCGAGCGGCACGGGCTGTATAAGGCCGAAGGCTCGGTATAACGTGATCCCACATCCCGGAGATCCGAGGAGAGGCGACAGTTGACCGATCTCAAAGCGCTTGCGTCGAGGACCCTGGAACGTGCTCTGGAGTTAGGCGCTCTCAGATTCGGGGATTTCACGCTGACCTCGGGAACGAAAAGCAACTACTACTTCGATGGCCGCGTCCTGTCGCTTGATCCTGAGGGCGCTGACCTGGTTTCGGAGGCGTTTCTGGCGATGGCCGTCGAGGTGCGCGCGGCCGGCGTCGGTGGCCCCACAGTCGCCGCGGTGCCTATCGCCGGGGCGGTGGCGTTGCGGAGCAGACAGGCAGGGACGCCGATGGACGGGTACTTCGTACGGGACGCTATCAAGGAACACGGCGCCCGTAAACAGGTGGAGGGAGCGATCAAGCCCGGGGCCAGGGTCGTCGTGTTTGACGACACAGTTTCCACCGGCGGAAGCCTGCTGGTCGCCATGGATGCGATCCAGGACTTCGGATGTGAGGTCGCCGCCGTGCTGTGCGTGCTGGATCGCCACCAGGGCGGAAGTGATGAGGTACACAAGCGCGGCGTGCCATTCCGGGCGCTGCTTGAAGCGGACGCCAACGGCAACGTCGCTGTGTCTGAGGCCCTTTAGACCAGGAATAAGAAGCCCGGGCTCCTAAAAACGGGAAGGCCCGGGCGGTTATCGACTGATTGCCGGTTTGACTAGACGTCCAGGTTCTTTACCTCAAGCGCGTGGGTTCGGATAAAGTCCCTGCGGGGCTCCACGTCGTCACCCATCAGCGTCGTGAACAGTTCGTCGGCCCGCATCACATCCTCCGCCGTCACGCGCAGCATCACACGTTCCGCCGGATCCATCGTGGTCTCCCACAGCTGATCGGCGTTCATCTCGCCCAGGCCCTTATACCGTTGAATGGACACGTTGCCGCGGTCGGCGTTGTCTTCGAGCGTGGTCACGAGATCGTTCCAGGTGATGTCCTTTGCGATCTCGTCCTCTTCCCGGGTGATGCCGTATGGCGAGTTCTCGACGACCTTCTGCACCCTCGGGAACAGCCGGCGCGCCGTGTTCAATGTCGGGTGCTCGTAGATCGAACGCGTGAGCGTGAAGCCATCGATGTCGAACGTGATGTCCGGTAGGGGTGGCGGAGGCTCAACCGACTCTTCCAAACCTTCGATTTCTTCACCCTCAGGCCTTGTCCCGTTGGCCGACGGATCGCCGTCGTCAAACATCGTTGGCTGCAACGGTTCAGACACAGGTTCGGGCGCCGGCTCCGGCGCTGGCGGGCGGAAGTCCAGGTTCTGCAGCTCCGGATCGCCGAGAAGCTTGAGCGTCACTTCTTCAGAGAGGCCGAGGGTTCGTAGAGCGGCGACCGCATCCGAGAAGTCACGCACCGGAGACATGATGCCACCGAGCGGACCTCCCTTGAAGGACACCCCTTCATTCGTCTGCGATGTGACGGACAGCTTTGAGTACACTCGCGACGCCATCCAGCGGTCCAGCTCCTCATCCGAGAATAACCAGGAGGCTGAACGGCCGCGCGACGCCTTGTACAGTGGCGCCTGCGCGATGTAGAGGTAACCGCCGCCGATCAGTTCCGGCAGGTTGCGGAAGAAGAAGGTGAGCAGCAGAGTGCGAATGTGCGCCCCGTCCACATCGGCGTCGGTCATGATGACCACGCGGTGGTACCGGAGCTTCGACTCATCGTAGTCCTCGCCGATGTTGCAGCCAAGCGCGGTGACAAGCGCACGGATCGTGTCGCTTTCAATCATCCGTTCAAAGCGTGCCTTTTCAACGTTGAGGATCTTGCCCCTCAACGGTAGAACGGCCTGGAACCTGCGGTCACGACCCTGTTTCGCCGACCCGCCGGCGGATGGACCTTCCACGATGTACAACTCGCTGCTGGCCGGATCCTTCTCGCTGCAGTCGGCGAGCATGCCCGGGAGTGAGCCGCCGTCCATGGCGTTCTTGCGCAGGACGAGATCGCGCGCCTTCTTGGCGGCCTCGCGGGCACGGGCCGCTGTCGTAGCTTTCTCAAGGATCTTCTGGGCGTCGATCGGATTGTCTTCAAGGAACTCGGATAGGCGCCGGCCTACGACGGTCTCGACCGCTCCTTTGATTTCCGGGTTTCCAAGTCGGCCCTTGGTCTGGCCCTCAAACTGCGGATCTGTCATCTTCACACTGATGACGCTGAGCATGCCCTCACGGACGTCTTCACCGGAGAGGTTTGGTGCGTCTTCCTTCAGCAACTTGTTCTTACGGCCGAAATCGTTCAGGACGCGCGTCAGCGCCGACCGGAAGCCGGTGACGTGGCTGCCGCCGTCGCTCGTGTTGATGCAGTTGGCGAAGGACAGGCAGTTCTCAACGAAAGATTCGTTGTACTGGAACGCTACTTCTACCTGCGCCCCGTCAACTTCTTCCTGTGTGTAAACGATGTTGTCGTGAATCGCACCGCGCCTGCGGTTCATCGTTCGCACAAAGCTCTCGACGCCGCCGTCGAAAAGATAAGACACCTCGTTGTGCGGCCACAGCTCCTCATGGAAATCTGAACGGAACTTGATGCCGAGGCCCTGGTTCAGGTAGGCCATCTCCCGGAAACGGCTCGATATAGCGGCAAAGTCGTACGTTAGCTCCTCAAAGGTGCCCATGTCCGGCTCCCACGTAACGGTAGTGCCGGTCCCGGGCGGGTCGGTATCGACCTGCGGGCGGTAATCGAGTTCGGTTACCGCGCCGCCGAGTGAGTACTCCTGCCGCCACACCTTCTTGTCCCGTCGGACCTCCACGACGGTGCTCTTCGACAAGGCGTTTACCACGGAAGCGCCAACGCCGTGGAGACCGCCGGAGACCTGGTACGACTTCCCGCCGAACTTCCCTCCGGCGTGGAGCGTGGTCATTACGGTCTCGACGCCGGTCTTGCCGGTGGTCTCGTGCTTGTCCACTGGGATGCCGCGGCCGTTGTCCACGACCGTGACGGAGCCGTCACCGTGGATTGTGATATCCACGTGGTCGCAGAACCCCGCCATAGCTTCGTCTACGGCGTTGTCTACGATCTCCCAGATGAGGTGTTGCAGACCGGTAGGGCCGGTACTGCCGATGTACATCCCGGGGCGGAGCCGGACGGCTTCCAGTCCCTCAAGGACGGTGATATCGGAGGCGTCGTAACTCTCCGGGTTGACCGGGGCCTGTGCCATCGGGTCTCCTTAGCGATCGTTGGGCGCGTTAGTCGCGGCCCCGAGGCGAAAACCCCGAGAACTTGGGGCGAAAAATGGGCGCGTGAAATTGTTGAATGCAGGTCGTGCTTACTGGGTGTCGACGTCCGAGTCAGTGCTTCAGCGGCGAACACTTGCCCCGAGGGGAGCAGCTTCACGCGCGCACGTACCTTGAAGCGAGGTCCGCGACCACCCGATCGTAACACAAACGTACGGGCGAATCAAAAAAACCGACGGTGTTCAAGGCCTGTTCGGGCCAACCCGAAACGACACTTTTTTCATGAATGATTTGGCCTCGCTCGGCGTTATCACCTTATATCTAGCCCTGGTCAACGCCTGGGCCGCCGGACTCGTCTGGTGGGACAAACGGCAGGCCGGATGGGGGCGAAGGCGTATTCGCGAGCGCACTTTGTTCCTGTCTGCGTTCGCAGGAGGCTTTATTGGCGGTATCTGGGCGATGCGAGGACTGCGGCATAAAACCTTGAAAACATCGTTCATCTGGCGTTTCGCACTGGCCACGCTGGCGAATCTGTCCCTCTGGGCCGTAGCGGCCTGGCTGGCCGTGTAGCAACACCCTGAGGCGCGGTTTACGGCCCTCCGGGCGGAAGTTCTGTTTCCGGGGATATAATCACTCCGCTCTGCGGGGAAACCTGACCCTGGACCGATCCGAAAATCTTGTTTATCACGGTGATAATCACGGCGAGCACCAAGCCAGTACCGAAACGCGAAAGCGCCTGAGGAGGCAACCCTTGGCCATCGATAAAGATCTCCTGATGCTGATGCTGCGGCGCATGTGGACTATCCGACATTTCGAGGAAACGGTGATCGACATTTATGCCAAGGGCGAGTTTGGGGGAGCCGCGCACCCGTATATCGGCGAAGAAGCGGTCGCCGTCGGGGCCTGCGTCGCGATGCAGGACACGGACTACATCGCCGGCAACCACCGCTCGCACGGCCACCCGCTGGCCAAGGGTGGGGACCCGAAGCGCGCCATGGCCGAACTGCTGGGCCGAGTGGACGGCTACTGCAAAGGCAAGGGCGGGTCGATGCACCTCGCCGATTTCTCGGTCGGGATCCTCGGCGAGTCCGGGATTCTCGGCTCATCACTGCCCGTGGCGACCGGCGCGGCGCTGGCGTCCAAGATCAAGGGCGAGGATTTCATCTCCGCGGTGTTCTTCGGCGACGGCGCGTCAAACCAGGGTGCGTGCCATGAGTCGATGAACCTGGCGTCGGTGTGGAAGCTGCCGATCATCTTTATCTGTGAGAACAATCAGTACGCCGTCACGACGTCGTACCGGGACACCGTGGCGGTGGAGCATGTGTCCGACCGGGCCAGCGCCTACAACATGCCTGGCGTGCTCGTAGACGGCCAGGACGTGGTCGCCATGTATGAGGCGGTCAGCGTGGGGATCGAGCGTGCCCGGGCGGGAGAGGGACCGAGCCTGGTTGAGGGACTCACCTACCGGTACGAGGAGCACTCGCTGGGGCTGGGGCGCATCCGCCGAGGCGAGTATCGGCCGGAAGAAGAGATCGAGACGTGGCGGCAGCGCGACCCGATCGTGATCCACGAGAAGCGGCTGGTTGAACAGGGAATCGCAACTCAGGAAGAGTGCGATGCGGTGAGGGATGAAGAAGCAAAAGAGATCGAAGAGGCGCTTGAATTCGCCCGCAACAGCCCGTTCCCGGAGCCCGGTGACCTGTTCGACGACATGTTCGCGGACGCGATACCGCAGCCGTAATCGGCTTGAAGTAACCCCCCGATTCACTCCAGCGCAAGTCGTTAATTCTCCGGGTTCGACCGGACGTAAAGTGAGATGTAGACCGTGCCAGAAACAGTATTTGTAAACGCCATCAATGAAGCCCTGCAAGAAGAGATGAAGCGGGACGAGTCGGTCTTCATCATGGGCGAGGACATCAAGCGCTCTATCTACGGGGCGACGATGGGCCTCCTGGAGGAGTTCGGCGAGAAGCGCGTACTGGACACTCCGCTTTCGGAGAACGCCTTCTTTGGCGCCGCGGTTGGAGCCGCGGCCGTTGGTATGCGGCCCGTGGTGGAAACACTGACGAGCTTCATGTGGGTGGCGATGGATCAGCTCGTGAGCCAAGCCGCAAAGATGCGCTACATGTTCGGTGGGCAGGTCAATCTGCCGGTGGTGTACCGGGCGACGATGTACTACGGCGGCGGCTCGGCGGCGCACCACTCTGACCGCTCGTACCCGATGTTTATGAACATGCCGGGGCTCAAGATCGTTGCGCCATCGAACCCGGCCGACATGAAGGGTTTGATGAAGACGGCGATTCGCGACAACGACGTGGTGATCATGTTCGAGGACGGGACGCTCTTTGGGAACCGCGGAGAGGTGCCGGCAAACGAGGACGTGCCGGGCGGTGAGCTGCTCATCCCGTTTGGACAGGCGAACACGCTGCGCGAGGGCAGCGATGTCACGGCGGTGGCGATCGCCGGTTCTGTGCCGCACGCTCTATCCGCTGCGGAGGAGCTTGAGGCCGACGGGATATCGGTCGAGGTGATCGACCCCAGAACGCTTGTACCGCTGGACAAGGCGACCATCCTGGCGTCCGTCGAGAAGACGGGACGACTGGTTATCGCAGACCCGGCGCACAAGGTGTGCAGCGCGGCGTCCGAGATCGCGTCGATCGTCGCCGAAGAAGGCTTCTGGTCCTTGCAAGCGCCGATCGCCAAAGTGGCGTCCGAGCAGGTGCACATCCCCTACAGCCCGGCCCTGGAAAAGCTGGTCTACCCGACGAAAGAGAAGATCGCGGATGCAGTGAAGCGGACTCTGGAGTAGCGAGACCAAAAAAATTGGAGGAAGAGGTGTGAGATGGCTGAGCATGAAATTTTCTTGTCTGTCCCGACCTATGGAGTCCGATACTCGAACGTGGCATTTGAAACCTGGAACAACGGAGCATTACTGGGCCGATTGCCAGTTAGTAGCGGCGATTTGGAATGGCGGCTCCCAAATGAAATGAACAGAGAGGCCATCCGATCGGATGGGAAGACTTCTCGGAAATCATGGCCAAACGTCCTCAACGGCCACAGTAATCTCGAATCCAGTCGACGCACTCCAATTTCAAAAGATCCGATACGCGTTCTGACGGTACTCTTGTGCACCGACAACTAAAGAAAGATGCCGATCGGAGTGCTATTTGAAGCCGGATCTTGAGAACTGCAAGGCCCTCACGTTTGATTTGTTCGGGACTGTGCTGGACCTTGGTGGCAGTTTGACGCCGTATATCGGCGAGTTTCTTACGGCGAAGGGGTCGGGCGCCGACCCGGCCGAGTTCTGGACACAGTGGCGGTATCGGCAGCGGATCGAGCAGTACCAGGACAACATCGTCGACCTCGGGCACTCCGGCTATCTGGAGGTGGCACGACGGGCTTTCGCCTACGTTCTTCAGTTGAACAACGTCGAGGCGAGCCGGGACGAGATTGTGGATTTCATGATCGCTTGGCAGAGTCTGTCGCCATTCCCGGAGGTTAGCGTCGGGCTGGAGCGGCTGAAGCCCCGCTACAAACTGGTGGCGCTCTCGAACGGCGAGCCGGCTTTCCTGGCGCACCTGGCGAAGAACCGCATCAAGTGGGATTTCGACGCAGTTATCTCCGTGCAGGTCGTGGGCGCGTTCAAGCCGCATCCCGGTGTTTACCGGCGGGCGGCGCATATCCTGGGGTTGGAGATCGGCGAGTGCTTGATGGTCTCGGCGAATTCGTTTGATGTGATGGGTGCGCGTGCTTGTGGCATGCGGGGCGCGTTTGTGAATCGGTACGGACTCCCGTACGAGGACTCGCCGCATGTCCCGGACGTGACGGTGACCGACTTCACGGAGCTTGCGGACGCGCTGCAGGATTAGGAGCGCGCGTTTGTTGGACGGATCTTTCGAGAGACCCAGGGTGGGTTGTCGTAAGTTCAGGGGTGGGAGTTGCGAACGAAGATCGGGTGGTTACGCGCTGCGTTAGACGGATAACGCGCTGGCGTATTGGCTTCCTAATTGGAAGCCCCCTCACCCCAACCCTCTCCCGACGGGGAGAGGGGGTCACGCGGACGCGCTGTTAATAGGGTGTTCTTGCGTGGGAGGGTCGTTCGAAGGCCTCAGGGTGGGCTCAACCTACTGTCGTCTCGAGCGTGGTCGAGGGGTCTTCACTGGAACAGTGTCCGGCTGGAGACACTGATTACGCGGTGACGCATCAATAGGACGTTCTTGCGTGAGGGACCCTTCAAGAGCCTCAGGGTGAGTTGTCGTGGGATCAGTCCGTGAATGTGGCCAAGCAGCCAGGTGGTTAAAAATAGCAGGGTTGACCTCCCTCATCCCAGCTCTCTCCCACTGAGAGAGGGGGTTTCTAACCCAGGTAGCGCGCTTCCAACGGCGTCTCTTTGTAGCCGTCCCCATCTCGCTCCACGCGATACGCCCGCGAGTTTGGGTCCTGCGTGACGATCTCGTGCAACTCGTCGCCGATGTAGTGGATGGCGCAGTTGTCGTCGGTGGCGATACCGTCCGAGACCTCGCCGGATGCGATCAGCCTGCGGTACGTGGACGGTCGGTCCGGGTGCCCGCTGTAGTGGGTTGAGTTGCTGCCCTTGAGAAGCCCAACGCACTTCAGCGCCGTGAGGCCTCCGGGGATCGAGTCTGTGATGCAGTCGTCGAACCAGCAGATCGAACCCGCGCTCGTGCCTGAAAGGATGATCCCCGCCTCCCACGCTTCTCGCATGATCTCGCCAAAGCTCCATTCGTTCCAGAGGGCCATCAGGTTCTTAGTGCTACCTCCGCCGACGTAGATGATGTCGTGCTTCATGACATAGGAGCGAATGTCCTTTTGTGGCGGCGAGTACAGGCTCAGGTGGGACGTTTCGGCATCATGCCGGCCGAACTCCTGATAGAAGGTCGCTATGTTTTGGGCGTTGTCACCCGTGGCAGACCCCACGTAGCAGACCTTCGGGCGTGACTTGTCTGAGAGGGTGAGCAGGTGCTCACGGAGCAGCGGGCGTCTCCATTCGGGTGGAAAGAAGTCGCCGCCGATGCCAAAGATCTGCTTGTCCAAATCCGCCGCTCCTGAAAATCAGATTACGTGTGACCGCCCGATGACCTGCGGGACCGGAATCATACTTCGTTGTGGCGGAAACATGTGACCACGTGGTCATTCACCATGCCCGTCGACTGCATGAATGCGTAGACGGTTGTGGGACCTACGAAACGGAACCCCCGCGTCTTGAGCGCCTTGCTCATGGCTTCCGACACGTCGGTCGTGGTCGGGATGTCGCCCATCGCCGTCGGTGAGTTCTTGACCGGGCCACCGCCGCCCAGCGTCCACAGGTAGGCGTCAAGGCTGCCGAACTCGGCCTGTACCGCAAGCGCCACGCTCGCGTTACTGATAGCCGCCTCTATTTTGCCGCGATGACGCACAATCCCGGTGTCCTGCACAAGTCTCTTGACCTCCGGTTCACCGTAAGCTGAGATGGTGGTTATGTCGAAGTCCGCGAATGCCCGGCGATAACCCTTACGTTTGTTGAGGATCGTTTGCCAGCTCAGACCGGCCTGCGACCCTTCCAGGACCAGCATCTCGAAAAGGTGGCCGTCGTCGTGCGACGGCACACCCCATTCGGTGTCGTGGTACTCGACTATCAAGTCGTTGCCCGATCCCCATTCACAGCGAGAAGTCATTTGGTGCCGTTACCTGTACTCAACTCAGTCGGATTCAGCCGGTCCATCTGGCACCGTACCAGTGGGGCTGTGATCCTGGCCGGATTAGTGTCACTGCTGCTGGTCGGATGTTCTTCCGACGGCGCTGGGGCACCGGACGGCGCCACGCCCACGACGCCTGGTCCAACTTCGGTGTTCGGCGAGACCCCGAGCCCGGCGGCGACAGCAGATACGGTCGCGGGTCCGACGGAGGGGCCGTTGGCGGGCCCGACCCCGAGCACGCCCGGGCGGGGCGCCACCCCGAAGCCCACGTCGACCTCGGGCGGTTCCGCGACAACGCCCGCCACGTCTGAACCCACTCCTGAAGGAAAATCCGGCGAGCTGACAAGGATCGGCGACGCCGTGTCAGAGATCAGGGAACTGCACGCCGGTGGAGATCCGAATGTTTCTCTGGTCGGCAAAGATCGCATTGCCGAAGAGCTAGCAGAGGACCTGGCGGACCCCGAGGTGCTGGCGGATATCGCCGATCGGGAAGTGTTGCTCAAGCTGCTGGGCCTGATTCCACAGGATTCGGATCTTCTCGAAATTGAGCGCAACCTGCTTGAGGGCGCCGTTATCGGGCTGTACAACCACGAGACTGGCGAGTTGTTGGTGCTTGGAGGCGGCGAAGAGGTATCGGTCAAAGAAGAGGCCGTGTATTCGCACGAGTACGCCCACCTGCTGCAGGACGTGAACTTCGATCTCAGCGTGCTGTTTGAGGACGCCAAAAACGATTCGGACCGTGAGGGTGCGCTCCAGGCGATGATCGAAGGCGAGGCGACGTTTGTGGAGGCCATCTACGCTGCCCGCAACTTCGCCGCCGAAGATCTGAACGAGCTCATCACAGTTGATCCGATTGATCTCGCCATTCTTGAGGCCACGCCGGACTTTCTCGTTCTTACGCTGGGTTGGCCGTACACAGCGGGATTCGGATTCGTGAACTCGATCTGGCAGGGAGGCGGTATGGCGGGACTTGATGCCGCATGGGCAGACCTCCCGGAGACGACGGAGCAGATCATTCACCCGGAGAAGTACCGGACCAACGAATACCCGGAAACCCCACCGACACTGCCGGATATGGCCTCGATCTTGGGTGAAGGATGGAGCGTCCAGAGCGAAGATGTGCTGGGCGAGGCGATTATCAGTCTATGGCTGGAGGCGCTTGGCGTTGAGGCTGCCGTAGCTGCGCGGGCGGCCGCCGGATGGGGATCAGATGGGTATCTTCTGCTGGACGGTCCGGTCGGCGAGATAGCGATGGGTCTGCTGATCGAGTGGGACGATCCCGGCACCGATGGGTTGCAGTTCTCGGCTGCGTTCGAAGGCGCATTAGACGCAGATGCTGCGTTCAGCCGGATTACGGTCGGCGATGCGACGATCGCTCGGTGGACCGGACCAGGAGGTACGATGGCGTTTGCGCTGGATGCGGCAACCGGTGCTGCTGGGTTGGCTGTTGCGCCGACGCTAGATGCGGCGACGGCGTTGTTAGACGCGCTTGTAGACGGGTAATGGAACGCCTCCGAGCGGGGAGAGTTCTCTCGGCTCCGCCGGGTGGATTTTGAGGTATTTGCAGTTGGTGTCCCCAAGGATCACTTTGGCGGAAACCTTGACACACACCTTAATGATGTCATCTCTAGCTGAACACGTCCGCGGGGATGTATGCTTTTGCCGCCGGCGTGATTTGCTTGCGCGGCTTGTGACTAACACGTTTTCAGTGGACTAGGGAACGCCGTATGCCGACCAGAGTTCTTCTCCCTCAGTGGGGTATGGGCATGAACGATGGCACCATCGTGAAATGGCTCAAGCGGGAGGGCGACGCCGTTGCGGAGGGCGATCCGCTTTGCGAGGTCGAGTCGGCCAAAGTCAACAGCGAAGTTGAATCACCGGGCGTCGGCACCCTCGCCCGGATCGTTGTCCCTGAGGGTATGACGGTCGACACCGGGACGCTCCTTGCGGTGTTGCTAGCTGAAGGTGAAGAAACGGTCGATCTACCGGAGCCAATGACGGATGCGAAGGCCAGCGCTCCAGTGCCCTCAACGGGTGGGGTGGGTGTATCGGCAGCCAACCGTCCGGCAGGACATAAGGACCCGGCGGCAGGCCGACGCCAGATCACCCCGATCGCACGCAAGATCGCTCATGACCTGAGGATTGATCTTGAGACCGTGACCGGAAGCGGGCCGGGTGGGCGAATCCTGGAGGAAGATGTTCGTGCTGCCGCAGCCGGACCGCCTATCGGAGCGCCTGTTTTCAGCCCTTCGTACCCGGCAGAGGACGGACCGCCGGTTGCAGAAACCATTCCGTTGACCGGGCTCAGGGCAACCATCTCCCGGCGAATGACCGAGAGCGGCGCCATCCCGACGGTGACTCTGACCACTGAGGCGGACGTTACGGAAGCGGTCGCCATGCAGCGGCAGCTCGTCGGCGAATGGCGAGCCCACAGGTTGAGGCCGCAGTTCCAGGACTTGGCCCTGGCGGCGACGGCGCGTGCGCTCACGGATCATCCCCGGATGAACGCCCACTTCGCCGGAGACGAGATCCGGATACTTGCCGACGTGAATCTGGCCTTTGCGGTTGCGATGCCGGACGCCCTAATCGTTCCGGTGATTCACGGTGCTGGCGGGATGACAACACTGGACATCGCACGCCGGGTGCGCGAGGTGATGTCTCGAGTCAAGTCCAACGAGCTACACGTGGACGACATGCGTCACGGGACCTTCTCTGTCACCAACCTCGGATCGGCCAACGTGGACGCGTTTGACCCCCTGCTGGACCCGCCTCAGGTGGGAATTCTCGGCGTGGGACGAGTCGTGCAGAAACCGGTCGTATTTGAAGGTGAGATCGTGCCCCGATCCATGTGCTTCCTGAGCCTGACGTTCGACCATCGCGCGGTCGACGGCTACCCGGCGGGAGAACTGCTGCGAGGGATCGCGGCGAATCTGGCTGCGCCAGGCTGGATGGCCTCCTGAGTACGAGCAAGGTCTTCGCTGGCATCAAGACAGGCGCAATTTGATTACCGTCGGTGTGATCGCCAACCCGGCGGCGGGCAAGGACATCCGCCGACTGGTGGCTGCGGGTCGGGTCGTCTCCAACCAAGAGAAGGCGAACACGCTGAGACGGGTGTTCGCCGGGCTGGTTTCGGCCAATGTGGACCGTGTGCTCGTGATGCCCGACCTGAGTCGTTTGGCAGCGCCCGCAATGGAGGATGTCGAGAACCAGATCGAGGCTCGCTACCTTGAGATGCCTCGGATCGACCATCAGGATGGCTCTACCCGTGCCGCAAGAATGATGGCGGACGCGGGTGCCGGAGCCATCGTTACGCTGGGAGGTGATGGCACCAACCGCGTTGTGGCCAAGGGCGTCGGCGATGTGCCGTTAGTTCCTATCTCTACCGGCACCAACAACGTGTTTCCGCAGATGATCGAGGGCACGCTCGCCGGAATCGCGGCGGGCTCGGTCGCGATGGGCGTTGTGGGCGTGGATGCTGCGATAACACGTTGTAAGCGCTTCGATATTTTCGTTGATGAGGAGTTGGTCGATATCGCTTTGATCGACGCCGCCGTGTCGACCGAGATGTTTGTTGGCGCGCGCGCCGTGTGGAACATGGACACGGTGGAAGACGTGTTTTTGACACGCGCTGAACCCGCCAGCATCGGTATCTCCGCCGTGGGATCGCAACTTCGGCCCGTGTCTATTGACGAGCCGCTTGGGCTGCATTTAAGGCTAGGCGAGGGCGATGGCCCGACCGCTCGCTCGGTCAAGGCGCCGATAGCTCCCGGGATGGTGCCGGAGGTAGCGGTGTCTGAGTGGGACGTGATGCAACCCGGTGAACGGCGTCGCATCGACCGCCGCCCGGGGACGATCGCATTGGACGGGGAACGGGAAGTGACACTTCTGCCGAACCAGGTGGTCGAGATCGCCCTTACCTTGGACGGCCCGAAGGTGGTCGACGTCGCACACGCACTGCGATTGTTGGCGCCGAAAATTGATACCGGCGAGTAGGTTCGAGGACGACGTGTCGCCTCAATAGCAAGGTTACCCACACTCGGGAGGTGGATTTTGTGTTGAGCGCCAGGTTACACGGCGCTCAAAATTCGTCAATGCGTAATCCGTTCGTGGACAAAATCAGAAGGTTCGTGCCAATAATGCGCCCCGAGACGCTTGGATCTAACGCCAGCCATCTCCGACTGATCGTAAACACCACTGGGGTGACATTCGGAAGTGCATCGTGACGGGGGGGGAGTTATCCACAGGCTCCTAAACGTCACTTTTGTGCTCGCTCGTTAAGTTATCCATGCACATGATGAGAACGATTTCCCGCCGTTCCTTTACGGGAAACTCTTGCAAAATTCACGTTCACGCGCAGATTTGATTGCCCCGCGACTTCCCCTGCAAATGGCACCCAGCCGGGCCTACCAGATGGACCAGCCGCCATCGACAATCAGGTTGTGGCCGGTGATCCATGCGCCAGCGGGCGATGCAAGCAGAGCGATTGCTCCCTTGAGGTCGTCGGAGACGCCGGTTCGCTGTAGCGGGATCGCCTGCCGTGAGCGCTCGACGTGGCCCTCATCCGTGGTCGCTCTGGGGATCTGGCCGGGACTGATGCAGTTGACCGTGATGCCGTACTCGCCCAGCTCTGCGGCCAGTCCACGGGTCAGGTTGATCACCCCGCCCTTTGCGGCTTGATACGGCGGCCCTGACCGTTTGAAGGTCGGCAAGTCCTCGTACATCCGCTTGTCGGACGTCAGGAAACCGTGGATCGACCCCAGCGTGACGATAGCGCCACAGCGTTCCGGGATCATCACTCTTGCAGCGGACTGGGCGCAGATGTAGGTGCCGGTCAGGTTCAGGTCCACGGTGCGCTGGAACTCGTCGATACTGGCATCGGGGATGTACGAGTCCGTGACAGCGCCGCCTGCATTGGCCACCATCACGTCCACACGGCCGCGATCCGCCATCACCCGATCCACCAGAGCATCCACCTGCCCCTCGTCGGTGACGTCACATCCGAGCCCGATCACGTCCAACCCGTGCCCCCGCAGCTCTTCGGCAGTCTCTTTACATAACTCGGCGCGGCGGCTTGCGATGTAGATGGACGCTCCCAGCTCGGCCAGCGCGCTAGCCATGGCGCGTCCGAGATGCGTGCCGCCGCCTGTGACGATCGCAACCCGGTCGGACATGTCCAGCATTTCCAGGACCGTGGGCATGCTTGAGGCTCCTTTCGCTAGTGGTGGGATTAAGGCGCCCGGAAAGCATGACGCAGCTTCAGCGTACGTTCAACGCTGGGATACCAACCCTGAGGCGCAATCTGCGATGTGTGGAGGTAGCAGCGGACACGAACTTCGTCGCTACCGTCGGTGAACTCCAGCACCCGAGACAGGGGGTATCCGGTGCGATCGGGATTCATGTGATGACGGGTCAGGGCGGCTACGTTGATGAAGTTCGCTCCCCATCTGTTCTCGATGTGCGAGCGCCCGTTGAACTCGTCATCGGGGTGGGCGTGGGTATGTGCGCCGAGCCACAGGTCCATCGCCGGGGATCCACTGTCGTTGGCCTCCGCCAACACACCTTCCACTTGCCCGGTATCGGGCTGGCCGCCGACCCAGTACAGGTACGACGCCCCGATGGGCGCGCCCGCCTCGAACCGACCGTGATAGTGGCTGTCGACACCCTCCCAATCGGCCGAAGCTACGGTCGTCTCTTTCAGCATGTGGTGGTGAGCGGAGATGATGATCTTGCCGGGATTGGAGGCCAACTTATCGCGCCACCATTCGAGCGTCTCGCTTGAGATAGCGCCCGCCGGGTAGCCCCCAACATCGGCCCGCCCGACCGGTGGGCCGCCGTCGTTCCGGTCGCCCATCATGAGGAAAAGAAGGTTGCCCGCCTCGAATGAGTAGCGCTCCCAGGAACCATCTATCGGGAACGGCCTGCGTGTAGGATCGATCCCCGAGTGGACGGTGCTGTCGCCGGTCGGGTCGAGCCACTTTTTGAACCACCATTGCTGCGGCTCGGACGGGCCGGAAGCGTCGTGGTTGCCGACCAGGTCGTATACCTGTTCGCGACGGTGGGTCTTAAGCGCCTTGTACTGACGGACGACCTCCTCGCCCTCCGCATCGTCCGGCGCGGTCTGGCTGCCCGAGAAGTCGCCCAGATTTACGGCGATGTCCCAGTCGAACCCGTCGGGTCCTTCCGATTGCTCGATCGCCTCCGCCAGGCTCCGGCGCCCGTTCCCTCTTTCGAGGTCGGTCCCGACGTGGGCGTCGCTCATTGCCCACAGGGTGAAGCGATCTCCGGGAGGCGTCATGGCGTGCTCCGGGTACGGGATTGGGGTGAGATTAGGCGTCCCGTGACGCGAGTGATCAGTCGACGCGCATTATCCGGTACATGCTGCGAAAGAACTTCCCGATGAGCCATCCCCAGAGTGCGCCGATGCCCGTCCCGATGAGCGCTATAACGATCAACCAGAACGGTGAAACACTGCACGAAAATTGCGCCGAGCAGTAGAAAAACGAGTTGACCAAGTAGCCGAAGGTGAAAGCGGCGCCGATAACGATGCCACCGATGACGCTCCAGCGCGGGCGACGTCGCCATAACGGCTCCCGTTTTGCGGCGTCCGGTGCGCCACCTGATGTTTCAGACGTGGTTTGATCTGTCATGAGAGGACATAAATCATCGCGCCATTGCGTAGGCATCGGCGCGTAGATCTGAGGCCGCCGTCACGGTTCCACCGTCCGGATCGCGCGTAATCCCGCAAACGTCGCCCGTGATGCGTGCCCAGTCGTCGAGCCGGTTCACAAGATGGCCGCGACGTGACAACTCCTCAGCAGCGTCGTCGTCGATCCGTCCTTCCAGGTCCAGCCGTCCCGGGTAGTAGGCGTGCGGCCAGAACGAATCCGGGAAGCTCTTCGACTGGAATCGCGGCGCCTCTGCCGCCTGTTGCGGGGTCATCTCGAACACGGCCTGGTTGAGGAAAAACTGGAGCGTTGTCTGGACCTGGGCGTCGCCTCCGGGCGTGCCAAACGGCATCCACGGACGGTCGTTTTTAAATGCCAGCAGCGCATTTGGGGTCAGGCGCGGTCGTTTGCCGGGAGCGAGCGCCGATGGATGTCGTGGATCGAGCCACGACTGTGTTCCGCGCCCCGATGGCGCGAAGCCCAGCCCCTTGATGACGGGAGCAAAGGCGATCGTGTCGCTTGGCGTGGCTGAGAACATGTTGCCCGCTCCATCCACCACGCACGCGTAGCTCGTGTCGCCCTCGGTCCCGGCGGCGAGTGGTTGCGGTGGCTGGTAGTCGTAGTCTGCTGGGGCCGAGCGGCCCTCAAAGCGCCAGGGATCCCCGGCCGCTGGCATGGCGGGAGACGCAACTTCAAGATCGATTTGCGAACGGCGTTCGGTCGCGTACGAAGGGTCCAGCAAGCCCTTGATAGGCACGTCCACAAAATCGGGGTCGCCGTAGTAGGCGTCACGATCGGCGAAGGACAGTTTGACCGCTTCCGTGACGACGTGGATGTAATCGGCGGAATTGTGGCCCATGGATGCGAGGTCGTGCCCGTTCAGAATCTGGAGAGCTGCGGCGAACGAGGGGCCCTGGCACCATGCGCCGCACGTGTAGACCTCAAATTCACCGCCCGGCCCGGTAAACGTGCCCGTCTCGGGCGCTTCCTTACCGACCTGGAACGACGCCATGTCGTCCATCGTGAGGAAGCCGCCGCCAGCCTGAACCGTGGCTACGATCTCCTCGCCGATCTCGCCCGTGTAAAACAGGTCACGGGCGGCGCGAATTCCGGCTTCTCGTCCTCGCCCAGACGCGTCGCGCTCGGCCTCTAACAACCGTTCAAACGTACGGGCTAGGTCGCTGCGCACCATGCGCTCGCCGACCGCGATTGGCCGCCCTTCGGGCGCGAACACTTCGACGGTGGACGACCAGTTCTTAAATCCCTCATATGCGGCGGCGATGCGGCGGCCAACGCCCCGGCTGACGGGAAAGCCGTCACGGGCCAGCTCCAGGGCGGGCGTTATGGCCTGCTCAAGTGTCATGGTGCCGTGGTCTGACAGTGCGGTGAACCACGCGTCCGGGGCGGCCGGGACGATCACCCGTTCCATCCCCGGCGGAATGTCTCCGCCGCGGTCCACGAGGAAGTGCTGAAGCGTGGCGGATTTGGGCCATCGACCGAGTCCGGAGATGGTGGATACGCGATTGGCTTCGGCATCGTAAATTACGATAGGCGCCACGCCCCCAAAGCTGGTGTTGTCTGCGACGACGACGTTGATGGCGATGCCGGTCGCTACGCCCGCGTCGATGGCGTTTCCACCCTGCTCAAGGATGCGGAACCCGACGGCGGTCGCGAGGTGATGGCCGCTCGAAACGGCGTGCGTGTTGCCCGTGAGGTCCGGCCGATAGGATGTGATACCGGTCGGTTTGTTGCTCGTCGTCATCAGAACTCCGATTCTGCGATCCGTTCGCATAGGATTTCTTCGATCGGTCTGAGTGTAATCGAATCGCGGGAAGAGGCCTCCGTATATGTAAACTGTCGCCACGTTAGATCTACGACCAAGTTCTTGAGGACAGAAACGTGGCCACGACCCCCCGGGTAAACCTTCCCGCTCCCGATGACGCCCGCGGCCTCCACATGGCCGCCGTCGACCACCTGTTCGTCGGGACGCGCAACGCGACCCAGCTTGCCGAAGAAGGCGGACCGCTGATGCTCGTCGGCAGCGACGGCATCTACGTTGACGACATCGAAGGCAACCGCTACATCGACGGCATCGGCGGGATGTACTTCCGCAACACGGGGCACGGGCGCGACGAGGTGGCGGAGGCGATCTACACGCAGCTGAAAGACGTGTCGATGCACGTGTACGCCGGGAGTACTCCCAGCACTGTGCGACTGGCTGCGAAGCTGGCCGAGGTGACGCCGGGCGACCTTGCGAAGACCTTCTTTACGAGCGGCGGATCGGAGTCCAACGAGTCAGCGCTGAAGCTGGCGCAGGGCTATCACAACCGTGTCGGCGAGCGGGGCCGCTACAAAGTCATCAGCCGCAAGGGTTCGTATCACGGCGCAACTTGGGGGACGATGTGGCTCGGCTCGCACCCCTTCCTGCCGCGTGAGGAGTACCAGCCGGTGCCTTCGCACGTGGTGCATATAGCTGACCCGAACCCGTATCGCTGCCCGTTTGGCGGGGAGACGCCCGAACAGTGCGCCGAGCTGTGCGCCAACTCTCTTGAAGAGGCGATCCTGTTCCACAGCCCGGATTCGATATCGGCGTTTATCGCTGAAACGGTGTCGCAACCGCTCGGCGGTGTGGTGCCGGGACCGGGTTACTACGAACGGGTTCGAGAGATCTGCGACAAGTACGGCGTGCTGCTCATCTTTGACGAGGTGATCACCGGGTTTGGCCGGACCGGCAAGTGGTTCGGGGCCGACACGGTGGGCGTGACGCCGGACATCATGACGATCGCCAAAGGCCTGACTGGCGGCTACTTCCCGATGGGCGGGGCGATCGCTTCTAAACGAGTGTCTGACGCTTTTACCGGCGGGCCGGACGCCACATTCAAGCACATGTTCACTTACACGGGACATCCTGCTGGCTGTGCCGCAGGGCTGGCGAACTTGGAGATCATCGAGCGTGAGGGTCTGGTCGAGAACTGCCGCATCCAGGGTGAGCGATTATGGGACAGACTGCAGGAGATCAAGGATAAGCACCCGATAGTGGGCGATGTCCGAGGCATCGGTTTGTTGCAGGGGCTGGAGCTGGTTCGCGATCGAGTGACAAAAGAGCACTGGCCGGCATCGACAGAGATCGGCCCCAAGATCACCCAAGGCCTTATGGACCGAGGAGTCTGGATCCGGGTAGGCAGCTACATAATCCCGCTAGCACCCCCGCTAACCATCACAGCGAACGAGGTAGACGAGTTAGCAGCAGCAGTAGACGGCGCAATAGGCGACGCAGAACGGGCGCTGGGAGTTTAGTCCGGGGTGTCGGTCGTCAGCACGCCGTCCGCCTCTGCCGGCCTTGGTGGCCGCACCGGTTTCACTGCTAGCGCTGCTGAGATGATCATCGGGGCCAGGAGGACTATGTAGAGCCAGAGGCCTATTGTGTAGCCGCCGGTGACGTCGAAGAGCAGTCCAATCGGCAGGGGGCCTATGGCTGATGTGACGCCAACGACCCACGTGGTGGCGCCCCGAATCGAGCCCAGGTTTTTTCGGCCGAAGTAGTTGGCCCAGATGACATTTCCGGTGTTGAGCACCATCCCTTGAGTTACGCCCAGCAGCCCGGCGTAGACCCATGCCTGCCACTCGTTGTTGACGACGAGCGCCAGGAGCAGCGCCACCATCAGCGATGATTGCGCGACCACCAGTGTGTAGTTGTTGGGGAATCGGTCGTTGAGACGTCCGGCGATGAGGTTGCCGATGAAGTTCATTACAGCGATCGCAGAGATCGACCATGCGGCGGCGTTACTCGAGACGCCGCGCGCCTCCAGCAGCGAAGTGTGGTGGAACACCATGCCGGCGCCGAGTGTGGCCCACGCCATCGACGCAAAAAGGATGAAGTAAAGGGAGCGGGTTCGGATCGCCTCCCGCACGGTCCAGTTGTCCTCTGGATCGACCGAGACAGGCGCGATAAGCTCACCGGCGGCGGTCTCGCCGTTGTTCTCGACCGGCTTTTCGCCGTCGGGCAGAAGTCCCACGGATTCCGGGGTTCTCCGGATCAGGAAGAAGGCCGGCGGAAGCATGATTATCCAGATGCCAACGCCCATGACGAACCACGTTTCTCGCCAGCCGAAATCACCGATCAACCAACTGGCGATAGGAGGGAAGACGCCGAGCCCGACCAGCCAACCGGCGCCGCTGGCGTATGACGTTGCGCGGCCGCGCTTCTTGCGGAACCACAGGGACACCATGATGGTGCCGAGCATGTTCAGGGCCCCGCGACCCAGCAGTCGAAGTCCAAAGAACCCGAGGAACAGCCCGATGATCGTCGCGATCTCCGGCTCGGACGGCACCGCACCCATCAACATGACGATGCCGCCGAAGACCAGCACCGAGAAGATCATGATCGACCGCGGTCCGTAACGGTCGATCATGAAGCCAATGATCGCCATCCCGAACGACGCGGCGAGTGTGCCGGCGGCGAACAGGGTGGAGATCGTGGAGCGAGAGACGTCGAGGCCCTCGATCATGGGGTCAACGAATATGGCGATCAGGTTGGTCTGACCGGGGGCGGACGCGGCGATGGAGAGCCCGCCAACGAAGACCATTACCCAGCCGTAAAAAAACGGCACGCGCTGAGGAAGGGAAGGTCGTTTCGGTGAAGTCATATTAGAAGTGTGACTCGCTGCCGCTGGCCGGTCGGGCGCGGCCGGTATGTCTCAGATAGCGGACGTCGGTGGCTGGAATCCCAGGGGTCACGCTTTTAGGTGAAAAGAACCCGGGCGGAGGATCGTTGCAGTCAACGGTATCCGCGCTAATTCTCTCCTGAACTTTCTGTCTCGCAGCCAGCAATTGGCGGGATTGTACGCTTTTGAGGGTTCCGTGTGTCTGGCCGGAGATTAAGGGGCCGTAGCGACCCCCGCCTCATTCGCCCCGACTGGACGTATCGGCTTTACGGCGAATGCCGCCGCTACGATCATCGGGGCCAGCAGAGTGATGTACAGCCAGATCCCCACTGTGTAGCCGCCGGTGAGATCGAAAAGGATCCCTATCGGCAATGGGCCGATGGCGGATGTGGCGCCCACCGCCCACATTGTTGCTCCGCGAATGGAGCCCAGGTGTTTTCTTCCGAAGTAGTTGGCCCAGATCACGGTTCCGGTGTTGAGCACGAAGCCCTGTGTAAGGCCCAGCATCCCGGCGTAGGCGAACGCCATCCAGTTGCTATCGACCACCAGCGCCATCAATAACGCCGTCAATAAACCGACCTGCGCTGCGACCAGCGAGTAATGATTCGGGAAACGGTCGTTCATGCGTCCCGCCACGATATTCCCGATCAGGTTCATGACGGCGATCGCCGAGATCGATGACCGGGCGATGCCTTCCGCTATGCCGCGCTCTTCGAGGAGTGATGTGTGGTGGAACATCATGCCGGCGCCGAGCGTGGACCAGGCCATCGATGCGATCAAGATGAAGTAAAGGGAACGCGTGTGGAGCGCCTCCTTGACGGTCCAGTTGTCCTCTGATTCAGCCGGGGCCTCTGACGCTTCGGGCGCTCGTTCGCCTGTTTGCTCGACAGGCTTCTCACCGTCCGGCAGCAGCCCCACAGACTCCGGCGTTCGACGGACCAGGAAGAGGGCGGGCGGAAGCATTACGGCCCACACGCCCAGACCGAGGACGAACCAGGCTTCCCGCCATCCGAAGTCACTGATCAACCAGTGCGACACCAGCGGCAATCCGCCGAGTCCAAGGAGCCAACCCGCCCCGGTCGCATATGAGGAGGCCCGCCCGCGTTTCTTTCGGAACCAGAGCGACACCATGATGCCGCCGAGCATGTTCAGGGCGCCCTGGCCCAGTAGTCTCAGGGCAAGGAATCCGAGCCCCAGGGCCAGGATCGTCGCCAACCCCGGACTCGACGGGATCACGCCCATCAGCATGACGAAGGCGCCAAACGTGAGCACCGCCGGGATCATTACCGCCCGCGGCCCGTACCTATCGATCGAGAAACCGATAAAGACCATCCCGAATGCGGCGCCGATGGTGCCGATCATGAACAGAGTTGAGATGGTCGTACGCGAGACACCCAGTCCATCGATCATCGGGTCGACGAACACGGCGACGAGGTTGGTCTGGCCCGGCGCCGACGCCGCGATCGACAGGCTGCTCACGATGACGATTACCCAACCGTAGAAAAACGGGACGCGTTGCGGGAGTGAGGACGGCCGGGTGGGTTGTACGTCTGGACCGTTGGAGTCGTCGGTATCCGTGGGGGCGCTCCCTGGGGTTAGTACGGCGCAGCCAGCGTCGGGTGGGATTCTACGCTCCCGAGGGAATTATGTGGGGTGAGGATGTGCGTTGTTGCGGCAGAACGCGCTTCGTTGCGGTATCGACCCTTCGAGAGCCTCAGGGGGGGTATTCTTGCTATCAGGTGGGTTTCTGAGGGTGCTCGGCTTCTTACGCCGTTGGCAGGTCCAGTTCGAGTTCGAGTTCGTTAGAGATCGAGTGGAACCAGTCGATCACCGACCGGTGGTAGGGAATGCCGTCTCGCATCCTGATCTCGGTCTCCTCGGCCTCCGGCAGGCCCGGGTAAATGACGCGGTCATGACCCGGCGCCGGCTTCGTGTTCGCCAACCCCTCCAGGAAGTCGTCCATGTCTGACTTGAACTTATCGACATCGGTGAAGGCGTCGACCTTGTAGACCTGCACGAAGTGGCCCATGATCCCGGGGGGCGACTGCGGCATCAGGAATCCCGCGCCCTGTCCCGAGAGCACGTCGCATAGGATCTCGCAGACGGCGGCGAATCCGTAACCCTTGTGGGAGCCCTGTTCCCGGGTGCCTCCGAACGGCAGCATGTGGAAATCGTCCCGGTTCTCGGGAAGCGGTGTTTCCTCCATGATCGGCGACCCGTCCTTATTCGTGATCCAACCCGGGTCCATCGGCGCGCCGACCCTTGCGGCGAGACGGAGCTTGTTGCCCGCGACCTGGGTCGTGGCGAAGTCCATGACGAACGGCGGCTGCTTGTTGGCGGGGGCCGCCCACGCCCAGGGGTTTGTGGCGAATCGGCGTTCCGCGCCGAAGGTCGGGACCATGGACATCGGGCTTCCGGCGGTCATGCAGACGCCGATCATGTCGTGTTCCAGCGGGAGCATGGCGTGGTAGGCGAGCATGCCGAGGTGGCGGCCGTTGTTCATGATCACGGTGCCCATGCCGTGCCGGTCCGCTTTCTCGATCGCCATCTCCATCGCTTTTGGCGCGACATGGAGCCCGAGCCCGGTGTCGCAATCCAGGGTGGCCGTGGTGTCGCTCTCGCGGATGACGCGGACGTTGGGTCGCGGGTTGATGGTCCCGGCGCCGTATTGCTCGATGTAGTGAGCGAGCATGTTGGACACGCCGTGGCTCTCGCAGCCGCGCAGGTCGGAAACCATGAGCACATCGGCCGAAAGCGCCGCGTCGTCGTCGGTCTGTCCCATCTTTCGGAAGATGGCCTCGGCCGCGGTTCGCATCTGCTGCTGGTCTACGTATACGCGGTCCTCTTCAGGGACGAAGAAGCGTTCCAGCATTTCTGAGGCCTCGTTTCGGTGTTTCTGGGCGCGGCGGGTTATTCAGCGCACAGGATGGCCCGAGTTGTGCTCGAACGCAAGACCGCAGTGCGGCGCGTGTGCAACGCGCGAGTCGTGCAAGGGCAACGCGAGTGTCCTGATAGCGGTGTCGCAATTACGCCTATCAGAATCGCCGTCGGGGTCATGATGGTTCGAAGTCGGCTTGATTACTAACGGAATCTTAGATTGAGGAGAATCGGACTTTTAGCCCGCAGGCCGTGGATTCCAATCCCACAGGGCCCACCATCAACTCCAACATCAAGATCAACTACGTTTATTTGACATGGCCTGGTCAGTCCGCTGCAGCTTCTTCCGAGCCGACGAGGGTCGGAACGCTACCCGATCGCCGATCTGTGGGCTCTATCCTTTGCGTGTTGCTCAGATCGCGCCAAACTAGCACCATACGCCAACCAAGAAGGGCCACCGTGGTTACGGCGGTATAAGTTGTGGTGATTAGCAACTGACCAGTTAGCCCTCCGATCATCACCAGGAACAACCGACCGTCGCGCGTGGCCAGCATGTAACGGCTCAAGCCGTCCGCTTCCGTGCTGCGCCATGTCTTGCCGGTCGCGATTCTGTAACGGTCTTTGAGCATCATCGAGAACGGCGCTCCGGCCAGCGCGACGAAAACGATTCCCAACGTCATTGCTGACCCGGAGTCATTTACCAAATAGATACCAATCCCTATGTAGATAATTGCGTCCGCAAGGCGATCGAGCATCGAGTCGAGGAAGCCGCCCCAATTCGACGACATGAAGCGGGTGCGCGCCACCTCCCCGTCTGAGCCATCGATGATCGACGACAGTTGCGCCATCAACGCGCCTGGGATCAATGCGCCAAACCCGAAAGAGAACCCGGCCGCGATCGCAAGGCTGAACGATATCAGGCTCACCGCATTCGGCGTCATCCGAAGGCGGACCGCCAGTCTGGACAGTTGGATGGATATTCGGCGGTTCAAGTGGTGAGACACGAGCCCGTCGTCGTCGGAAATCAACGAGCGCCTGACTTTGCGTTCAGCGGCATCCCGGGCGTCCTCCGTGTCGACGTCCTCCCATAGCAGACCAGTCACGTCCACCGTCCCGAGACCAGACGCCTTCGTCATGTGCCGCGTGCCGCCGGTTACCGAGTAATCACCATCGGTAAATGCGCGTTCCAACGCCGGAAAAATGTCGGGCGTGAGAACGAATACACCGCAGTCCACAGAATCAAAATGTTCGAGCGTTTTACCGATACCGATCACTTCACCTGAATGGGAAAGACGCACGCGGGTTGCATCGTCCGGGTCATACAATTCTTCCGGTTCGCGGTCAACGCAAAGCAGGTTGCCCGGCACAGACTTGGCCGCAGACATGAGACGCTTGATGAACTCAGGTTCGTACCAGTGGTCCGACATAGCGAGCACGAACCGCTCACCTCTGACCCGTTGGCGTGCCGCGTAGAGTGAAGCGCCGTTACCGCGCTCCCAATCAGTACTGTGAACGTATTCGATCTGGATGCCCTGTCCCTGCCCATCACCCAGCCGCGCCTGTATCCGGTCTGCGCCATGCCCTGTGACGACGATCACGCGCTTGATTCCGCTGTCCCTCATCGCCAATATGCCGCGCTCAATGATGGCCATACCCATTAGTTGGGTCAGCGATTTATGTTGTTTGGCGGCTGCTCTCTTGCTCATCCGTGTCCCTGCTCCTGCCGCGAGAATCACAGCATCCATGCCCACTCCTTTATCGTTCAGAAAATCCACAACCACCGGCATCCGGCTAAACCAGCGACCTCAAAATTTCCAATAATTTGTAGCGCGCGACAACAAGCTCCGATGCGCCTCGAAAAACGCGATCTGGCCCGCCCGAGCCTTGATGCGCTCCATTCCGACCGCCTCCAGGTCGGAAGCGGGTTACCAACGCGTGCCTGCGCTGACCCCGAGTCCATCCAAATCCGTGGTTCGCGGGACCCAACCGCGCAGGCAGGGACTGCATCGTATGGGTGATGCTCGCCCTCCGCAAGTTCGGTATTAATCCGTGAGAAACATGAGCCTCCCTGGAATGGAGGTGCTCGGGTTGGTTCGATACGGCGCTGAAATGAAGAGGATTGAAGTCGAAGTATTAGAACTTGATCGGCAACTGGCAGCGATCGAATCAACGCAAGCCCGGAGTATTGCCGTGGCAGAAGTCTTGCAGCGGATGGGAATTGCGACACTGCCATCCTGAGGCTCTCGAAGGACCGGATCGCGGGGGAACGCCTGTCGGTTACGGGGTGAGGAGTGTATTGCACACGAATTACTGGTCCCGAATGGGCGGATCTTCTCTGGGAGTGCATCACGAGCCGGTTGGAGGGTTGGCCAGGAGATTCCTCGCGTGCGAGCTTCGGAATGACACAACGGCCCTTGCTGAGGAGCCGGCTATAGCTCTACCGATCCTGGCCCATTTCCGAAGGCGTAGTAATCGTGTTCGACCCTGTCCGGGAGGACTTTGACGACTCTGTAGCCGGACGGATCGTCGCCCAGCGGGTAGCCGACCGCTCCCGTCGCAACGACCTGCATATCGCCGTACGAGGAATAGTTGTTGCGGTGCCAGTGACCGGCGAACACGGCCTTCGCATCGGCATCTCTCAGAAGTCGCAGCAACACTTCACGGCGTTCGAGCGGCCAGTTCCAGTAATCGGTCGGCTCGTCAGGCGTTTTCAGGAATGCCGGGTGGTGCGAGAAGACGATGATCGGGCCGCCTCGTGATACCGCCGCCGCCAGTTCAGTCCTTACGAATTCAAGCTGTGCCTCCCACTCACCCGGCACCGGCGATGGGTTGTCGATCGTGATGCTGTCCAGCACCAGGAACGAAGCGCCGCTGTGCTGGAATGCGAAGTAATCAGGTCCAAACGCTCCACGGTAGGTCCGCAGGCTTTCCGGCGTGGCACTCACGGTATCGGCCCCGACATCGTGGTTACCGGGAACCCAGTGGATCGGGATTTCGGAATCAAGCCCGCCCGCTATGCGTAGCACCTCGGCCCGCTCGGTTTCCGAATCTGGGTCGTTCACCATGTCACCGCAAACGACCACAAACGCCGGCTTCAATCTGTTCGCTTCGGAAATCGCCTCCGTGAATAGCCGGCTCTCATCCTCGAACCCCTGTACGGGTGGCGCTTTCCGGACCTTACTGCCTTTGAACAGTTGTGCCTCGATCACCTCGTCCGTGACGCCGCCCCATCGGGCGAACATACCGAACTGCGGGTCTGCGAGCTGGATGAAAAAGAATGGGTCCATTTAAAGATCCTCGTCTAGCGGTGTACGGCGGTGACCTCGAGTGCAGCGGACACGTGGCCGAGGATGTTCACGGCGTGTTTATCGACGCGGGCATTTCGTCCATCGCATACCAGTCGTGCTTCAGGCCGGATCCCTCCACCTGCACAACGCGGTAACCCGAAGGGTCGTTCCCGAACGGGTAGCCGACGGAGCCGGAGGCGATCATCTCCATGTCTCCACCAAACGCATAGTTGTTCCTGTGCCAGTGGCCAGCGAACACGGCATCGACACCGTACTCGCCAAGTAGTTCCAGGACGGGGCGGCGACGCTCGATTGGAATGGTCAAGTGCGCCTCTTCGGGCTTGTCTTCGTCCTGGTTTTCAAGGAAGAACGGGTGGTGTGTAAACAGGATGATGTGACTGCTCTGGCTTAAACGAGCGGCGCGTAGTTCGGATTCAAGAAAAGCCATCTGGGTTTCCAGCTCGCCCGGCACTTCTTCCGGGTGTTGCGTGATGGCCGTATTGAGCACGATGAAGCTGGCGTCGCCGTGCTGGAACGCGTAGTTGTCCGGCCCGAACCTGGAACGATACCGCGCAAGGCTTTCGTCGGTCGGAACCTCGTGCCGCGCATCGGCGCCGACATCGTGATTGCCGGGCACCCAGTGGAGGTCGATGCCGTCATCCAGAAGCGCGCCGATTCGCAGAGCCTCCTCGGCCTGGGCGTCGTCGTCCCACTGGTCGACGATGTCCCCGCAAACGACAACGAAGGCCGGTCGGATAACGTTCGCCGTGCTGATGGCCGCCGAAAACAGTCGGATTTCATCCGCCAGCCCGGTGATTTTTAGAGCGGGTTGGGCGTTAAGGCCGCGCGCCCGAAACGCGGCGATCTGCTCCTCAGACAGTCCACTGAGACGGGCGAAAAGTCCAAATTGTGGGTCGGCGAGCTGGATGAACGACAGGGCGTTTTCAGCCACCCGACGTGTCCATGAACGGTGCCTCGTACGTCAGCCGAGACCAACTGTGATCGATGCTGTCAGGCGTCACGTGGACTTCCCGAAAGCCGGAGCCGTCAATGCTCACCGGGTAACCAACCGGTCCGGAGGTGACCATCTGCATCGGTCCATCGCTGGCGTAGACGTTGCCGTGCAGATGTCCTGCGAACACGGCGTCGGCCCCGTACCGGCGAAGCAGGTCCAGGATTGGCCGGCGGCGTTCGATCGGGACCGCTGTCCTGTTAAACAGCGGTGTGTCCTCTTCAGGGTCATGGACGAACAGCGGTATGTGAGTGAACAGAACGATGTGTGCGCTTCCACCGCGTCTCGCTTCTTCAAGCTCGTGCCCGAGGAACTCGAGTTGAGACTTCCACTCATCCGGCACCTCCTGTGGCGCCTGCATGATTGACGAGTTGAGGACGATGAAACTCGTATCGCCTTGCTGGAACGCGTAGTTGTCGGGTCCGAACCGGGTCCGGTAGCGCTCCAGCGTATCGGCGGTGGGTATGGTGTGGTTTTCGTCGGCCCCGACATCATGATTTCCGGCAACCCAATGCAGATCGATGCCGTCGTCCAGTAGCCGGCCGATCCGACGCGCCTCATCCGCCTGGGGATCGCTGTCCCAGTGGTAAACGATGTCTCCGCACACGACCACAAAAGCGGGGCGTAACTGATTCGCCATCTGGATGGCTTCAGTAAAAAGGTTGGTTTCCGGCGCAAACCCGGAAATCGGGCGTACCGGCCTTACGCCGACCCTGTCAATTCCATGTATGTCTGCCATCCTTTCTCTCATGGCGGTGAACCGTTCAGGGCTGCGTTCGCTGATCTCAGCAAACATGCCGAGCTGTGGATCGGCGAGTTGCATGAAGGTAATTTCGCCGGGTCCGGTCGTACCCTCGGTCATGATCCGCTCATCTTTCCTAAGAACGCCGTTGCGCCCGCCGCAAGCCAGGGCTGCCAGGCGAGGCCGACGCACTTCACGCCCCGGGCGATGTAGCTCTCCACGGTGTCGTCGTTGACCAGCGTGCCGGCGGTTCGGCCGGAGTCGATTATGGTGCCAAGGCCGTCTTCGACTGCTTGCAGTACTTCCGGGTGTGATATGTCGCCAGTGTGGCCCATGCTCTGTGCGAGGTCCCCGGGCGCTACGTAGAACACGTCGATCCCGTCAGCCTTGACGATTTCCTTCATGTTGCGGATGGCGATGATGTCCTCAAGAAGGATCGTGACGAGCGTGTTCTCGTTGGCCTTCCGGTGGTAATCGCTGATCCCGAGCGCCCGGCGTCCGCCAAACGCCCCCCGGTTGCCCAGCGGACCGTAGTGGGAAGACCGCGCCACGCTCTCCGCTTCTTCCCGCGTGTTCACGTGCGGCACCATGATCCCGTTTGCGCCGCGGTCCAGCGCGCGCGTGATGAGGGCCGGGTCGTTGCGGTGTACCCGGACGACCGAGGCCATGTCCCACAGATCGCACGCGCGTGAGATATCGCCGATTACGTCCCATGAAATCGGCCCGTGCTCACCTTCGGCGAGGATCGAATCGAACCCCAGGTTGCCGAAGATCTCGGCTGTATCGCCGTCGTTCACGCCGTTGACGATAGATATGACACCCCCGGCCTGGAGCTTCTGTTTAGCTTTATTTATGCGGTATTCGGCCAAGGATGACGCTCCTGTTGAAGGGCAGGTGTGACCCTGATCTATCTGGATTCGTGATGGGCTTCGATTGTTAACCCACCGCCATTTCACTCGGATCGATTTCGCCGATCCGCTGTCTCCGGTGGTGCTCCTCCGACGGGTTGAGGTTTGAGGCCGACAACCTGAGACGGATGCCGGCGAACACGACCGTTGCGACATCAATGGCGGCGAGCATGGTGCTTCTATCGTGAATCATAGGCAATATAAGCGATGCGACCGGAACCGGCACGGGGACGGTCCGCACAATGGACTGGCCGGGCGCGCATCCGTTGAGGTTATTCGAGTGGAATTGCTTTCGGAGTCCGGCGTCGGTCCGCAGGGCTTTGATTGCGGCCTGGAGTCCGCCGAATCGGCGTTGCAGGAAGTTCAGCCCGTGAAGCCGATTCGGCAGTGGTCAACCGGCAACCTGGCGTCGTTGTTGCATGGCAGACGGAACCACGATAACCGGCCGTTTCGATTGTCGGATTATGCGGTCCGTGATACTCCCGAGCCTCCACTTGGTGATGCCCGACTGTCCCTGCGCCACCATCACGATCAACGAGGAAGGAAGACTTTCCGACGCGCCGAGGATTTCAGATACTTCATCCTCGCTACCGATCACGGTGCTGGAGGGCGGGCCGATCCTTTCGGCAACGTCGTTCATGTAACGGGTGGTGGCGCCGCGGAAATCGGCATCGATGTCTCGCCCTACGCGTTCAGCGCCTTCGCCCCAGGCCGTTTCTCTGGCGCGACCGCCAATAGCCCGGAGAAGCAGGAGCTGGGCGTCGCTGGCTTCGGCGATCTGGCTCCCCGGGCCGAGGGCTGCTTCGGCTGCGCGTGATCCATCGAGTGCGACGATGACGGTCTGGATTGCGCGGTCGGCGGCGTTAAGTGTGGGATCGGCCTGTGGTGGAGTGACCAGCACCGGGATTGGTGACGAGTGCAGCACCCGGTCCGTAACGCTGCCCAATCCCCTTCCGATGGCATATCGGCTGTGCGGGGAGAGCGCTATGAGTCCGAAATGTTTGCGTCGCGCCAGCTTGACGATATCGGTCATCGGGTCGCCTGCATGGGCCTTGTAGCTGCTCTCGATGCCGCTCGCCTGAAGCGGGGTGGCGAGGGCGGCCAGGTAAGCGCGAGCGCGTTCTACACGCCGCCGCACCTCGGTTCCGCTGGTCCGGGCGTTGGACGGATTCAGCGGAGCAGTGTCCGGCGGGGGGGTTGCAGGATCGGGCCGATCGTCCGCATTGTCCGAGTAGTAGAGCGAAGGTATCTCGCGTTTTTGCAGGTCCACGGCCGCGAAAAGATGAACGGCCGCGCGTATCGGACGGGCGAGCGAAGCCACCGTCGGCAGTACCGACGCCGCTATTCCCGCGCCATCCAGCGGTACCAGGATCCCTGAAATAGGCAAGTCACTGACTCCCGGCTACTGAATACAGTGTCGCGCCAACACTGATTACGTAACTTCGGGCCGGAGGAACGGAAGAGGGTGATTACCGTTAAGGTAGGCGGCCTCGAAGCAGTCGCGCTCGAATTGGGATACCAGGCTTTTCTGGGGGTTATGGATGGCAACGGTCAACTCTGTACTCGGACCGATGGATACGTCAGAGATGGCATTCACCCTCTCCCACGAGCACGTCCTTATCACCTCGGCGGGTATCCAGACTACATTTCCGGAGTTCGTTCCCAGGGACGAGACGATCGAGGAAGGCGTTCAGCTCTTCAAGGATGCTAAAGCGGGCGGCGTCGACACGATATTTGACCTGACGACGCACGACCTTGGCCGCGACATCCGGGTCGTGGAGGCCGTGTCCCGGGGGAGTGGCGTGAACATCATCGCCGCCACCGGCACCTGGCGAGATATACCGCGCGTGTTCTGGACGGCCGAGGTCGACGAGATAGCGAACCTGTACGTGCGCGAGCTTGATGAGGGAATCGAAGGGACCGGAATCAGGCCCGGCATTATTAAAGTCGCGAACGATGTCGGCGGTGTGACCGATGAGGGCGAGATTGTTCTCCGCGCTGCGGCGCGCGCGCACCAGAAGACCGGTGCGCCGATATACACGCACACATGGGCGCCCGAACGGGTGGGGGATCAGCAGGTCAAGATTTTTGAGGATGAGGGCGTGGACCTGAACCGCGTATGCGTCGGTCACAGCAACGACACCACGGACCTCGATTACCTGAAGGGTCTCCTGGACAAAGGTGTGTGGATCGGGCTGGACCGTTATCACCCGGTTGCACGTCCGGGCGTTCCGGACTGGCGCACCCGCACGGATACGGCGAAGGCGCTCATCGACGCGGGCTATGGCGATCGCCTGATGATGGGGCACGATGCCCAGGTTCGGCTGCGAATAGCGTCGAAAGAGGCATTTGCCGAGCGCATGAGGTTGAACCCGGACAAGTTCCTGTTCATCTCCCGCAACGCGCTGCCATACCTGAAGGAGAACGGCGGGACGGATGCCGATGTCCAGAACATCATGGTGAATAACCCTCGCCGATATATCGAGGGCGCGTCCTGAATTAACGGCCGGTATCCCGGGTGGTGATTAGCGCTCAAATCAACCTTTATCTGGCGAGACGTATTCACGCCATAATCGCCCGAGCATCAAACCGGTTAAATAATCCTTCTCTATAACCGCCGTTATTAAAGATTAATCAGGAACAAAAAAAGACCCCTCCTCGGAGGCGGTGGGGAGGGGTCAGAGGCCTGGCGTTTCAACAGTGGGTTGGGGGGCCGAGAAACGCCGGTTGGTTATGTCTGAGCGGCCTACCTTCGAGAGGCTGTTCCCACCAGTACGGGCGGCATGCCGGCGCCCGGGATCTGCGCCCGGGACAGGTGGTGCAGGGCGAGTTGAACCCGGCTGTCCAGAATGCGGAGGGTTGAAATGAGCTTCAGCCGCCGGTACTCCGGGATGGTCTGAAGAGGCAGAGAGTCGAGCTGTCCCGCGATCTGCAGGAGCATTCCCTCCAGGTCTTTCCGCTGGTGGATCACCGGCTCCGGTGCCCTCGGCAACGGTGCGGGTTCCGGCTCAGGCGCTGGCTTGGCACCGTTAACCACCTCATCCAGAAGGTCTTCGATCGACTTGGTTGGGGATTTCTTCGCCCGTCCTACGATCCGTTCGACGTAAACCGAACTCAACTGTCCGGAGACGAATGGCCCGGCGATTTCACGCTGGCGGGCGTAATCGTCTATGTCCGCGATGCTGCGGGCTTCCTTAAAGGTGAGCTCGCCGGAATCGACCTTCTTGCCAAGCTCCGGGTCAAGGTTCCGGATCAGGCTCTCGTAGTGGTGGATCGTCCCGGGGGTGATCGATGTCCTCCGGGCCAGCTCTTGCTGCGTGACAGAGTGCTCTTCCCTGTATTCAAGGAAAGCGCGCCCGAGCTGCATTGCCGGGATCTTTTCGTGGTGGTAGCTCTCGCCGAGTTGGAGTTCCCGGACCTCTTGCTCCTCGATGTCGATACGGAGCTGTCCGTCGAGGTCGGTCATGCCAACCCTGCGCGCCGCCATCCACAACCGTTCGCCGACCACGATGACATAGGCGGCAGCGTCCGGATTTTCGGCGCGTTCAGGGTTTGACCTGACAATGAGCTGCTGATGCAACTCCAGAGTTCGCAGGTCGTCCGAGGTGTTTGCGCTGCGTCCTTTTCGTGGGAGTTTTCGCGGCTGATCGGGATCAGGGATTATGGAGTGGATCGGTAGGAGCATGCCAGCCTCCCGCTTTTGATGAGGGGTCTGCCGGGGATCCTCCACACGATTGAGGCGGGGAAGGCCGACCGACCGGTTTGGAGACTATTCTGGACGGTCGAAGAAGCAGTTTCCAAAACTGTCCAGAATGAAAACGGGCACATTCCGAATATGCATTGACTTTGGAATTGAGTTGGGATAGTTTGGAGTTCTACGATTGAACACTTCTCAATTTCCCATCGTGACCAACGTGCCAACTCTTACCCCCACGATACCCCCATATGTCCCGTATCGAACATTCCGGAATTTTTTGGAATTCCTGAAAGAGGGCGTGCCAGCGCGCATCGATAGAAGCGTCTGGGGCCAGCGTGCGTCCGGTAGCACGGGTATCCAACTGATGACGGCGCTCCGAGTGCTGGATCTGGTGGACGACGATGGGCGACCGACGGAAAACCTGGAGCACCTGGCCGGGCTGGAGGGCGATGAACGCCGCGCCGCATTAACGGCCCTGTTGCGTCTTCACTATCAACCGGTGTTCGCTTTGGATCTTCTGCGGGCGACGCGAGCGCAGTTCAGGGAGGCGTTCAGAAGTTTTGGCGCCAAGGAAGGCGTGCTTGCCAAGTGTGAGGCGTTTTTCATTCAGGCGGCGCAGGACGCTGGCATAGAGCTTTCGACCTACGTCCTGGCCGGACGGCATGTTTCGCGGCGGTCGTCCGGCGCGTCCAGCCGGACGCGACAGCAACCGGCGGAACGTCCGGCCACCCCACCCCCGGCTCCGACGGTCGCTCCGCCCGCTCAGTCGGTGGGTGTTTCGATCGCCGAGATGGTGTTGCAGAAGTACCCGGACTTTGACAAGAACTGGGATTCCGAGACCCAGCAAAAGTGGTTCGACGGCATGACGAAGCTAGCGGAGTACCTCGGCCAGAGCGGGAATGACCAGGCTTCCGGTGGAACCGGCGAACCCGGGGCCGGGCAGGGCTCGGGTTAGCTCGGTTTTCCGAGATGGACTGTATCCGACTCATAAAGGACATGGATACCGTCCGGCCGACATCTCAGCAGGGTTACAGACGCCGTATCGACATTCCGGCTAAACGTACCGGGGAAGTTGCCGTGCTCGGCCCATTCAAGGATCACGTTGATGGGGCCGCCGTGGATGACGGCAGCGACGCGCTGGCCGGTATCGAATCGGTCAAGTACCCGGGTTTGAAATGCGTCGATCACTCGTCCCGCAAACTCGGATGAAGATTCACCGTCATACTCGGAAAAGTCGGGAACGAAAGGCCGCTGGGATAGCTTCGCTTTCACGACCGCAAGATCACGGGAGCGCAGATCTCCGATACCGATTTCGTCGAATTCAGGAACGATCTCCGACCGGATATTGGATGAAGATAGAAAGGGTGCGGCCGTCTCGTCAGCACGTTCGATGCCGCTGGTGATCAGGGCGTGCGGTGCGATCGCCATCAGCCTGGGCGCGAGAGCGAGCGCCTGCCGTTTGCCGCTCTCGCTCAGATGGGCGGGGTCCGGGTAGAGACCGTCTGCTCCGAGTTCGGTATCTCCGTGACGTACAAGATAAAGGTCCATCCAGACATGTTAGACCCAGGATCTGAGGGCTATGCCCCGGCGCGAAAATGGTCAGCACATCCACAGGCCCGGTAGGAAAGCAGTCGCAATGAAGGGCGCGTTCAATCTGGTGACGGTCGCCGGTATCCCTATCGGTGTTCATTACACGTGGCTGTTCGTTTTCGCTCTGATCACCTGGACACTGGCGGGATCCCGGTATCCGGCTGACTATCCGGACTGGGAAGCTGCGACCTACTGGGTGACGGCGGCCAGCGCAGCGTTGTTGTTGTTCGCGTCCATCCTTGTTCATGAGCTGGCGCACTCTCTCGTGGCGATAGCGCGCGGGATGCCGGTCCGGAGCATTACACTTTTCATCTTCGGGGGCGTGAGCAACATCGGCGGCGAAAGCCGGTCCGCCTGGGATGAATTTGTTATCGCCATCGTCGGGCCGGGCAGCAGCCTGGGGCTTGCTGCCGCCGGCTTTCTCGCCTTGCGGGCGGGGATCGGAGGCGAAGACTCGCCTATAGAGGGCGTCCTCGTTTACTTCACCCTCGCCAACTTCCTCGTGGGGCTGTTCAACCTGTTGCCCGGGTTCCCGCTGGACGGCGGGCGGGTGTTGAGATCAATTATCTGGGGCGCCACCGGCAGCGGCTACCGCGCCACGATGATCGCATCGTCGATCGGGATTGGGTTCGGCTGGTTGCTGGTGGGTGCTGGTGTTTTGAGCGTCCTTACTTATGACGTGATGTTGGGGCTGTGGGTTGGTTTCGTCGGCTGGTATCTAAAGGATTCAGCGACGGGGGGGCGGCGGAACGCCCGACGATCCTGGGGTGCGCCGGTCAGCGTGGTGATGTCGCCGCCCGTGCAACCCGTTGACCCCTGGACGACTATCAGCGCTCTGGTGGACGAATATATGATCCCGTTCCGACGGCGCTCCGTACCGGTTTTAACGTCCGGACGCATCGTCGGTATAGTCACGCTGCAGGATCTGGAGGGCGTGGCGCGAGATCGCTGGAGCGAGACGACAGTGGCGGAAGTGATGACAAGGCCACCGCTCTTCTCGGTGAGACCTGACGACTCTTTAACCGCGGCCATAGAGTTGATAGCGAAGCATCAGATCAATCAGGTTCTCGTCGTTGATGTCGATGAATTTGTGGGAACGATTACACGATCAGATGTAATGCATTTATTAAGAGTTAATTAGAGAATTAACAGACAGCACGCGTGCGGCCCGATAGATAATGGGGTGGATACCGAAGCCGTTACGGGTTAACGCGCACACTCGATCGCGTACACCAGAGGTTTTCGATGGCCTAAAGCAGCGGTTGCGTGCGCGGGCGGGGTGGGACTGGCGTTGATTCCGCGGCCTCAATGTCGGGTTCTGGAGGAGGCTCAACGGGTTCGATTACGGCCCCCGGAGACCGGGTTTCTCCGCTCGGTATAGCGACCTAAATCTCGTCGGCACTGCTCCCCGTCCCGTCTAGGTTGATCACCGACATCTCGATGCCCGGACTCGTACCTACGGCTTCTTCCAGCATCGAAACTGTCGAAGGTTGGCAGGTGAGGAATATGACCTGCTGGCGCTCGGCCAGGGCAGAAATAGCGGAGCACGCCGCCCGGGCACGACCCGGATCGAAGTTGACGAGGAGATCATCCAGTACGACGGGTAGCGGCGATCTGGAGCTGTACTCGTCTATAAGGGCGAAACGGATGGACAACCAGAGCTGTTCGACAGCGCCGCGGCTCAGGTGCTCCGGAGGCGTCAACCGTCCGTCTTCCGTAAGGACTTCAAAGCGCTCCTCGCCGATCACGGCCCGAACGCTTGTGTATCGACCAAGGGTCAGACGATTGAAGTAGCGAGAGGCCGCCTGCAGTAAAGATGGCTGGCGCTGTTCCTGGAACTCCTCGCGGGTCTGATTCAGGAGGGACCGGGCCACCGTCAGGACGCTCCACCGCCGTGCGTCCTCCAAGAGTTGCTCGGTGATTTCATCGATGCGTGAATGCAGGCGGGCCACCTCCGCCTCGGTCTCCATGCTCCGCAACGCGGCCGTCACTTCGCCGGCCCGGCTGACTGCGGCATCGCGCTCTTCGCCCATCTGAGTGACCTTCTCGTCGAACGCCTGCCGCTCCGCTTCCAGCTGGTCCGGTTGCGAACGCTCTAGAGCACTGTCGATCTCAAAAGCGTGCTCGCCAAACAGGTCGGGAGCCGTCCTTTTGAGGGCTTCCAACTCAGATTCCAGCCGTCGCCTGTTCTCGGACTGAGCGGCGAGTTCGCGGAACCCTTCGGGACTCTCGCAGCCCGCTCCGCCAAGCAACACGGCGATACCGTCCTTTGCCTTGTTGAGGGATTCAACGAGTCCGTCGCGTTCGTCCTTCCAGTCGGCGGACTCCCGTTTCAGCGTCCCGAGCTGCCCGACCGCCTCGACGTGGTCTTCCCAGCGGCGTTCGAGATCGCGCAGCGCCGAGAGACCTGCTCCAGCGCCCGGACGCTCCAACCCGGCGGCGCTGAAGATGGAGGCCAGAAGCTCATCCGTCTCGGCGTTTTGCGCCCCCATGGCGGAGACACGCTGGCGCAGTTCAGCCGCTCGTTGAATTCGCCCCGCTAGGAGTCCGAGGTCGTTCACCGCCGCAAGGGCATCATCACGCTCGAAATGGGCGTGCATGCCAAGCTCATTCAGCAGGTCGTTCCAGGCGTTCCTAGCGGCGTCCAACGCATGCCCGGAATGCTCGACCATTTCAGACGACACCTTCAGGCGCTCTTCGGTTCTGTCAGATGCGGCCCCGGCGTTGTTCACGATCTCCGTCAGGGCCGTGGCTTCACGTTTACGGTCGATCTCGCGCCCGATCGCGTTGCGCATCTCCACAACCAGACGGCCGGAAAACGGTGACGGCAGATCGAGTTCTCGGGCGATGGAAGTAACTTCGTCAGCAACGCCCGACGGAACGCCCTCCGTTGTCACGGTTATCGCCGGCCGTTTGCGCGCCATCACGACCAGAACCCCGCCTGCGATCAGCGCACCGAGCCCGATGCCTGCGCTAGCGATTTCAGATGAGATGATCGACCACACGATCCCCAGCAAACCCGCAATCGCAAGGATGGCGCCGGGCAACGCGGTCCCGATGACGGCGGAGGGAACTCCCTGCGACCGGCCCTGTGAACGGGACGATTCAAGTTCCGCCAGCGCGCCCTCAAGCGTGTCTAGCCGGTCCCGTTTGCGTTCAAGTTCTTCCAGAGGCTCTACCGGCGGGGCCGGTACAGCTTCGAGCCGCGCCTGCGCCAACCGAAGGCTTTCGGTGGCTTGTTGAGCTTCACCTTCAACCCTCTCGAGGTCACTTCCAGCCTGTGACGCAGTGCGAACCGCTTCGGCCCTAGAGTCGGCAGACGCTTGGATTCGGGCGATAGTTCCTGCGGCGTCGCTAAACGCCGCGACGTGCTGTGTCGTCCAGCCCGGCCCGATGGCGGCCAGATCGCGAACCACGCCGCTTTCGATCTCAGCGGCCTCGGCGCCCCGTTTCGGCACGTCTTGTACCGCTTCCTGGTAATAGCCGATGTTAGATATCGCCTGCCGGACATCGTTCTCCCGTTGGGCGAACGCATCCACAACCGGAAGGCTAGACACATGTCGCTCACGTTCACGATCGCGTCTGTCGCCCTCAACGAGGCGCGCATCGCCGGCGGCAATTTCGCGTTCATACCCGAGCAACCTGTCGAGCCCATCGACGGGTACGGCGTTGTCAGCGGGGGGCTTCTCGATCTCGGCTTGCAGACGCCGGCGCGTCAGCCACGAGTTCCGCAACTCCAGCAAACGACCGGCGCGCGAGGCGCTGGCCCGCAAACCGGTTAATCGTCCGTTGAGGTCCTCAGCAGATTTCTCGAGCACCCGCAGTTCATCCGACAACAGGTCGTAACCGGCGAGTTCACGGCGCCGGACTTCCAGCTCTTCACATGTGGCACTTAGCTCCCTCTCAAGGTCGAACAGCGAACCGGCGGAAGACCGGGCGGAGGCGGTGCGCTGGAAACGAGACAGTTGATCGTCGAGCCGTCTGGCGACGTCCCTCAGGCTGACGTTTCCGATTCCGAGCCCGGCGGAGTAGATCCGCTCCGTGATTTCGCCGCGATCCAGGGCCTCGAAAGATTGCAACTCTGTGAGGCTGATGCTGAAGACGTTTTGGTAGAAGGCGTCGTCCACACCCCCGGTCAATTCACGAAGGAGATCATCGCCGCCGTCACGTGCGCCGGAGATCATAACCGGACCGCCGCGAACGCCTTCAACGCGATGGATAACGAAAGCGTTCCCGGAAGTGTCCTCCACGTGCACGCTGCCGCCCGCGCCGCCCGGCAATGCGGGTTCGTAATAGTAGTCTTCGTACTCCTTTGTGCGTCGGCGTGGGAAGCCGAACAACACCACCCGCATGAAGGCGCGAAGGCCGGATTTTCCCGTCTCGTTTTCGCCGCGTACGATCGTCAACCCGGGGGAGAAGCCATTCACCTTTCTGCCGTTGAACGGCCCGAAGTTATCCATGTCCAGCCGGGTTATGCGCATCCTATTCCTCGCGCTCGAACAACTCGGCCAGCTCCCAGCGGGCGGCGTCGACGATCTCCGTCAGCTCCGGGTTTCCGGGCATATCCAGGACGCCTGAAAACCGCCGCTGACCCAGAACGGTGGAGAGCGATTCGCGAACCTTCTCCTTCGTTGAACTTTCCTCTAGCGCCGTGATGCCCCGCTTCATGACCGCGCCGACAAAGTCATCTCGTTCTGTGAGGGCTTCGATGTCCACCTGCGGTGCCGTCCGGTCTGAGATGCGCTCCACCCATATGAACGGAGTCACCGCCACGTAGTTCCCTCGCAGTTCTTCCGACAGGTCGTCGATGGCGTTTTCGGCCGACAGATCTCGATGCAACGGTCCACGGCCGATTAGAGCGATGCGGCAAACAAGGTCTCGCCCGCCAGCGTCCGCACGCCCAACTTCGATCTCGGCGTGTGCGGCCTCCAGCAACGCATCGAGATCGGAAAGCCCGTCGATAGAGACCGTGAGCGAGTCCCAGCGCACAACGTCTAGGGGCTCAAACCGTGTCGCGACGCGCCCGGATTCATCGACGTCTACGACCAGCGCTCCGCGCGCTCCGCTCTCGTTCGGCTGCCGGCCCTGAAGATTGCCCGGGTAGGCGATCACCGGAGCGGATGCTTTCAGGGTCTGGCGGGTGTGCACGTGTCCCAGCGCCCAGTAGTCGATCCCGGTCCCGGCCAGTTCTTGGACGGTGCAGGGCGCATAGTCGTCGTGTTCGGCGATGCCGCCGACGTTGCAGTGGAGCAGCCCGATGGCGAAAAGGCCCCCCGACGGCGGTTCGAACCGGAGCGCCAGGTTGTCGTGTACCTCTCGGGTTGGATAGCTCACCCCCTGGATCTGGGCGATGGCAGTCCCGTTTGCGGCCGCGATCATCCACTCCGGCTTGGCGCCGAAGACGTGAGCGGATTCGGGCATACGGATACGCGACAACCTGCCGTCGAGTGGATCGTGATTGCCGTGGACGACGAAGGCCTGGATGCCGTGTTCTCCCAGACGCGCGAGCCCGTCCCGAAATCGCATCTGGGCCTGAACGCTACGGTCCGCTCCGTCGTAAACGTCCCCGGCGATCACCAGGAACTCAGCGTTCTGTGAGATGCACAGGTCGATCAGGTTCGAGTAAGCCTCAAACGTGGCTTCTTTCAGCCGTTGCGCGACCCGCGGTTCGTATTTGAGCAACCCTTTGAAAGGACTGTCGATGTGCAGGTCGGCGGCGTGTACGAAACGAAACGGTTGCATGCTGCCGCGATTGTAGCAACGGGCCGGGGGAGTTAAGCGATGCTCTGTCACAAGAACCCGGCGACTGATCGGGTGAGAGTTACGGCGTTGGGTCGCAAAAAGGGGCCGGACCCGAAGGCCCGACCCCTTTTCTAAAATCCTTCCCGATGGGTCCGGTTGGACTAGAAGTCCATACCGCCGCCGGGCATGCCGCCGGGCATGGGAGGTTCAGGCTGAGGCGTCTCGGTGATGAGCGACTCTGTGGTCAGGATCATTCCCGCCACGGAAACGGCGTTCTCCACCGCTGCCCTGGTCACTTTTGCCGGGTCGACGATGCCGAACTCCAGCATGTCGCCGTACTGGTCTTCGAGGGCGTCGAAGCCGAAGTTGCCGTTGCCCTTGCCGACGGCATCCAGGACCACCGCGCCCTCGGCGCCGGAGTTCGCTGCGATGACACGGATCGGGGCCTCAAGCGATCGGCGAAGGATGTCCACGCCGGTCTGCTCGTCGCCCTTAGCCTTGACCTTGGCAAGTTCAACAGCTGAGCGAATCAGGACGGTGCCGCCGCCGGGGACAATCCCCTCTTCAACGGCTGCTCGTGTGGCGGACAGGGCGTCCTCAACACGCTGCTTCTTCTCCTTGAGTTCGATTTCTGTGGCCGCGCCGACCTTGATGATCGCGACTCCGCCGGAGAGCTTGGCCATGCGCTCTTGGAGCTTCTCGCGATCGTAGTCGGAGGTGGTCTCTTCGATCTGCGCCTTGATCTGGGAGATTCGTCCCTGGATCTCGGACGGGTCGCCGGTTCCCTCGACGAAGGTCGTGTCGTCCTTGGTGGAGACGATACGCTTCACCCGTCCCAGGTCTTCGACCTCGGCGGAGTCAAGGTTTCGTCCGACTTCCTCGGAGATGACCTGGCCACCGGTGAGGATGGCGATGTCCCGCAGCATTTCCTTGCGGCGGTCGCCAAAGCCCGGGGCTTTAACGGCAAGTACATTGAGCGTGCCGCGCAGCTTGTTGACCACGAGCGTGGCCAGGGCTTCGCCGTCAACGTCTTCGGCGACGATGACGAGGTTCTTGGAGACCTTCAGGACCTTCTCAAGGACCGGGAGGATGTCCGAAACGGCGGAAATCTTCTTGTCCGTGATGAGGACAAGCGAATCATCCAGCGCGGACTCCATGCGGTCCGGGTTGGTCACGAAGTACGGCGAGATGTACCCACGGTCTACCTGCATTCCCTCGACGTAGTCGACCTCGAAAGCAAGGCCACGGGACTCGTCGACGGTGATCACGCCGTCTTTGCCGACCTTGTCGATGACGTCGGCAACCAGGTTGCCCATCTCTTCATCGTGGGCGGACAGAATCGCAACCTGTGCGATCTGGTCACGGCCTTCGACCGAGGTGGAAAGCTTGGAGATGGACTTGCGAACGGACCCGACTCCGAGCTCCAGGCCGCGTTTGAGGGCCATGGGGTCAGAACCGGCTGCAACGTTCTTGAAGCCTTCGTTGATGATCGCCTGTGCGAGGACCGTCGACGTGGTCGTGCCGTCGCCGGCATCGTCGTTGGTCTGCTTGGAGGCCTCTTTGAGGAGCTGTGCGCCCATATTCTCAAAAGGGTCTTCCAAGTCGATCTCTTTGGCGATGGAGACGCCGTCAGAGGAGACCTGGGGCGGCCCGAATTTCTTGTCAACAATCACGTTTCGGCCCTTGGGACCGAGAGTAATTTTGACGGTGTCGGCGAGCATGTCGATGCCGATCTTGAGTCGGGATCGTGCATCCTCGGCGAACTTGAGTTCTTTTGCTGGCATATTTTCCTCTTCGTACGTCCGGCCAAACCGCCCGACGTGTGTTGGTCCTTCCGCTGAAAGCGGGGGCTAGATGGTGGCGAGGATGTCGCTCTCGCGAACAACCAGGTAATCGGTTCCGCCTTCGGAGTACTCGGTTCCCGCGTACTTGGAGTAGACGACCGAGTCGCCGACCTTTACGGTCAGAGCGACCGTCGTGCCGTCGTCGGTGACCCGTCCGGGCCCGGCAGCAACGACTTCACCCGTCTGCGGCTTCTCTTTGGCGGTGTCAGGGATGTAGATCCCGCCCGCTGTCTGGGAGACTTCGTCTTCGCTCGGCATGATCACGATTCGATCAGCCAGCGGCTTGATTTTGACCTTTGCAGCCACTCTTAGTTTCCTCCTGCATTCTTTCGGCGAATTGCCGGGCGCCTATCGCCCTTTGGATTTCCACCGGGGAGTTCCATCGAGACGTCCCTGGAATGTACTGGGCTGACACGCGCGAATTCGCGTTCCATTAACCCGTTGTGTTTCCCACCGGAGTTAGCACTCAGGCGTTCTGAGTGCTAACCGAATGAATTTTAGGAGCGAGTCCCGGATGTGTCAACGATGGAGTTGCACATCGCACAAACCCGGCCGCAGAACGGTGATGGCGACGTGCCGGACCCGGAATTTCGGCGACTGGGACGTGCTTCCCCATTACGAGACGGGCGGAACGGTCGGCGTCGATTGGATTTCATACACGGAAACCGACCAGACCAGTGCAAGTGGATGGACGCTGACCAATTTTCGCCTCTTGAACGGTCGTTCCGAGGTGTTTGGGGCGAGCGAACTGGGCCCGGGCGAGAGGCCCACGGTGACCGTCGAGTTGCCGTTGGGCGCGGCAGCTTCCGGGCTAAACAAATTGACGATGGGTACCGGCGGCGGCGCAGTTGCGGAGATCCCGTTCGACGGGACCAAGACGTGCGGCTACTACATCTCTCCCTGTTGACGCCGGATTTGCCGACGTCGTCATCAGCAACGGGGAGATCAATCTCACGCCAGACAAGATGACTGCGCTGAAAGAGATCTTCCGTGACCTGAAGCCGGGTTGTCGGATACGGATCGGGGACATCGCCGTGCACGTCGAGGTGCCGCAGGAGGCCAAGGACGATATCGATCTGTGGTCTGACTGAATCGCCGGTGCTCTGCTGGGAGCAAGGTGGGAATGGGTCCTGGCCCAGGCCGGATTCGTGGACGTTCAGTTAGAAGAACAGGTAGACGTGTTCCCCGGGTCCAAACACGAATCGTCCGCCGCCAACTTTGATACGAAAGGGTTGACGATATTCGGCCGCAAGCCCGGGGGTTAATGGTCGGGCTGGAAGACACAGAGGAACGTAAGAACCCCGCCGGCGGTGGAGATCGCGGGGTTCTCGTCTATACCTGTTGTACGGGCCGTCCGGTCCTAGTCTCCGGCGGCTGCAGAGCTGCCGTTGGCTCCGTCCTGGATAGCCCAGAATACACGCTCCGGGCTGAGCGGCAGTTGCGTCATTCGTGTGCCGATGGCGGCGCTTATGGCGTTTGAGATCGCTCCGGCCGGCGGTACGATCGGCGGCTCGCCCACGCCTCTCACCCCGTACGGGCCTTCGTCCGCCGGGATCTCCAGGAGCACGCAGTCGATGCGCGGCAGGTCGAGCGCCGTCGGCATCCGGTAGTCTAGCAAACTGGCGTTCTGGAGCACACCCGTGTCGTCGTACACGTACTCCTCGTTCAGCGCCCAGCCGATGCCCTGCACCGCGCCGCCCTGGATCTGCCCCTCAACGGCGTCTGGGTTGACCGCCTTTCCGACATCCTGGAACGCTGTGAAGCGAGTCAACGTCGGCTTGCCGGTGTCCGGGTCGACATCGACGTCTGCGATGTTCAGCGCGTAGCCGTTGGCCGCACGCATGTTGGGGTCGTTGGACGCGGAGGCCACGATGTCGTTTCCGTCCGATGTAGCCTTCTTTGCGGCCTCACGGAAAGACATCGCGTTGTCCGGTACGTCACGGGCCTCAAATTTACCGTCCGAGAACTCAACAAACTCAGGGGTGACGCCAAGTTTGGAAGCGATGCGCTCCTTGATCTGCCCCACGATGTCCTGTGAGGCGTCGTAGATGGCGGAGGCCATTGAGCGCGTGACCCGGCTCCCGCCTGCCGTGCCGGAGTAGGCGATGCTGCTGGTGTCGCCGGTGGTGATGTGGACCTCGGACGGATCCAGTCCCAGCGTCTCGGCGGCAAGCTGCACGAAGCCGGTGCGGGTGGACGAAAGGTCCATGGTCCCCACGATGAGCGCGATAGTGCCGTCCGGGTTGACGATCATTCGGCAACTGGATACACCGATCCCGTTTGGCCACCATCCAAGGCCGATCCCGCGTCCGGCGTTCTCGCCCTTGAGCGGGGCGCTGTAGTGCGGGTGTGTTTTTGCCGCCAAGAGCATCTCCTCGATGCCGATGGTGGTGAATTCCATGTCGTTCATGTTCTGGTCGCCTGTTTTTGAGACGTTGGCGAGCCGGAAGTCGATTGGGTCCATTCCGAGGACCTTCGCCATCTCGTCGACGGCGGACTCTGCGGCGTACGAACCTACCGTTGCGCCCGGAGCGCGGTAGGCGGCGACGCGCGGCGTATTCGTGACCACGTCGTAGCCATCGATTCGGGCGGCCTCCGGCTGGTACGGGGCGAATGCGCAGAGGCAGCCGATGCCAACGGGAGCGCCCGGGAAGGCGCCCGCACCGTACACGAAGCGTGCTTGGACGGCCTTCATCTTTCCATCGTTTGTCGCGCCAATTTTGACGGTAACGGTGGCGGGAGCGCCCGGGCCGGTGGCCGTCAAGACCTCGGTCCTGTTGAGCACGATCTGGACCGGCTTGCCGGATTTCTTGGAAAGGATGATGCAAAGGGGCGATATGCGGGTCTGCGCCTTGGCGCCGAATGCCCCGCCGACCTCCGTGCCGCGGACGAGGATGTTGCCCTGGTCGATTTCAAGCAGACTAGAAAGCTGATTGCGGTGATCGAAGATGCCCTGGGTGTCCGCCCAGACCTCGATGTTGCCGTCGGAGTGATACCAGGCGGTCTCGGCTTCGGGTTCGATGTAGCCTTGGTGGACGATCGAGGTCTTGTAGGTACGTTCCACGATGTGGTCTGAGGCCGCAAATCCGGCGTCGATGTCGCCGCGTCCGAGTTCAACATGAAGAGCGACGTTAGAAGGGGTGTCTGCCTGTCCGCCGATCGACTTCGTAACCATGTCGTCGTGCAGCAGCGGCGCTCCCGGCGCCATCGCCTCCACCGGGTCCTGTACCGAAGAGAGAACTTCGTAATCAACCTTGATGAGTTTGGTCGCTTCCTCTGCGATGTCTGCGTTTCGGGCTGCGACCGCGGCCACGGGGTGGCCCTGGAACAGCGCTTTGCCGCGGGCGATCACCAGTTCGGACAGGTAGCGGAGCGAGATGTCCACCTCGCCCGTGCCGGCAGAGCCGCCGGCCTCGATGGTCGGGAAGTCGCTTCCCGTGATGACGGCTTCTACCCCGGGCAGCGCTTCTGCGGCAGTGGTGTCGATCGATTTGATGTTGGCGTGGGCGTGCGGGCTGCGAAGAACCTTGGCCTGCTGCAGGCCGGGCAGGTCGATATCGGCGCCAAACTCGGCGGTGCCCGTGACCTTGGGAAGGGCGTCGACCTTCGCAAGACGCTCGCCGGATAGGCTGATCTGTTCTGCGGTCCCGACCATGTATCGACCTCGAAATGTGTGCTGTGCGTGTGCTTTTGTGATCCGGTGTCCGGTCTCGCTGCGGCACACCAGTGAGCGATGGTAGCAGAGGGCGCTACGTGTGGGCGGCGTGGCGCGAAGTGGAATGTTATTGCGGTTTCGGTTTTCGCGTCGGCCCGGGCTCACTCTCCCAGAGGGCATTTTGTACGTGCGTTAAACGGGTGGTAAATGCTAAGAGGCGCCCAGGCCAACGGCACATCTGGCGATGGCATCATCGACGGGTGAGGCTTACAGCATAGTTTCATTGTAATGACGGCACAGCGGCGTTCTTCAAAAAGAGTTGCACCGGTTCCTCGAGGGTGAGGGAATCGATCGTTGGCACAGCGATTCGTGTGGTCAGTCCGATGCGGAACGGACGGTCGGCCAGATATCAGGGAGATAGGTGTCATGAGTCGAGATTCTTCAAACGCATATTTACGCCAGGCCTGTTAAGCCTTGCTCTGTTCGCCGTCTTGCTACTGGCCACAATCGACGGCGGATCGGATGCGTCCACCAATAACGGCATTCCGGGGTTTGAACGCGCAATCGCCGCGCAGGAAGCACACAACGACCTCCTGCTGTCGCTTGATGGCGTTGTTGGGACTGGTAATGGTGCTGAATTCACGATCTAGGACCCGATCGACGATGCCCTGACCCATTTCGGAGCGACCATAGACGGTCGATAGAACCCCGAAACAATCACCGGACTGAAATAGTCTAGGAGGCGAGAACTTAAGCTCTCGCCTCCTTTGATTTCCGCTTCGGCACAATCCGAGAGTACCGTGGCTCCATGCCTGTGCTTCCCATCACAGAAGTGATCGACGCCAATCGAGAGTCGATCATGGAATTGGATGGCGTCGTAGGCGTCGGTATCGGGGAGTACGAGGGGGCACCCTGCATCAGAGCCATGGTTGAGACCGCGTCCCCAGCAAAGTGGGCGGCAATACCGGATCAGCTCGATGGGTACTCCGTCATCGTGGACGCGACCGGACCATTTCAGGCCTACGGTCCAGCCTCGCCCAGCGCTTCCAGCTTCTCCCCCGCCGCTGCCGCTGTCTCAAGTCCCGACGGCGTGCCAGCTGCGCGGCCCAGGTTGATGGCTTCTTGCAGGGAGTCTTTTGCCGCTGCGGTATTTCCCGACGCCGCTTCGATATCGGACCGGCTTGTCGCCGCCTGTGCGGCCAGGACGATTCCGTTTGCAGTGCGAGAGCGCTGCCCCATCTCGAGGGCCTCGTCCCAGGCCGCCGCCGCCTCCGTGTTGCGGTCCTCGTCGACCAGCAGCACGCCCAGGTTGTAGGAGCAGACGGCGGCGATGATGAGCGAATCCGGCGAAGCGGCCTCTCGCCCCAGCGTGGCGGCGTCTCGGTATGCGGCTTCCAATTTGGTGTCGCCCCGGTCTGCGAGGCTCGTCGCGAGGCCGTAGGCTGCCACGGCGGCGCGTTCCAGCGCGCGCGGTGAACCGGAAGCGGTGCCGAACGCCATCGCCTCACGCCATGCTTCGGCGGCCTCGGTGTGCCGCTCGGAGTGCACAAGATAGACGCCTAGGGCCTGCGCGGCGCGGGCCGCCGTCTCCAGTCCCCTGCCGCCGGCTGCCCGGCCAAGGTCCACGGCATCGCGCCAGGCGGTTTCCGCTTCTTCGGGAACGCCGGCTTCGACCAGCAAAGCCGCTAGGTTGTGGGAGGCGCGTGCCGCCCAGACTGCGCCTCTTTCGGTATCGGCCGACCGTCCCAGTTCGATCGAACGACGCCATGACCGGTCCGATTCAGAGTTGCGTCCACGGTCGGAGTGGAGAACGCCAAGGTTGTGTGCTGCGCGCGCCGCCCACGCGAGCCCGTCGCCCGGCCCGGACTTCTCGCCGAGGGCGATGGCGTCCCGGCACGCCACGGCGGCCTCGCCAAATCGGCCCGTGTAGCGAAGGACCACTCCTAGGCCGGATGCGGATGCGGCGGCCCAGGCGAGCGCTTCAGTATCCTCGACGGTGCGGCCAAGTTCGACAGCCTCACGGAACGCCTTTTCCGCCTGAGAGTCGTTGCCGCGCCGACGCAGGTCTTCGGCACGCTCGTATCCCTGACGAACAGCTTCTGCGTCGGTCATCGGTACCAGGTCGGTTGGGATTGGATGTCGGGCGGTTTCAAAGGTTCTAGATCCATTTAGTCAGGAAGTTCCACCAGTCAGCGACGACATCGATCGCCCTGTATTTGTCGAGCCATTGCGCGCCGTGCAGCGCGTATTCCTGAAACATTTTCAGGCCAAGCAGCAGCAAGAGCCAGCCCGTCAGCCGGATCCGGGTGAGGACGTAATCGGGCCACCAGTGCTGGAGGGCCGCGGCGAAGACGAACCAGAACTCGAACAGGTTCGGAAAGGCTATCAGCACTGCACGGGATGAGGTGATCTCAAACGTGACCATCCCGACGATCCGAAACGCAAATAACCCGATCGCGATGTTTCGCTTCACGCCTTCCCAGCGAAGCGCCACGTACAGGAAGGCGACCATGTAGACAAGGTCGGCCCACTTGTCGAACTCCTGATACTCGCCGACACCGCCTAGGTGGATGAGATTCTTCTGGAACAGGTCCGAGAAGTCGACCAGGATGGCGATCACGGCGCCGACGAACGCCCACCGCAGCACGGGGAGCGAACCGACTACCCGGACCAGAAAGATGATCAACGCCTCAAGAGTGAACGCCATGCCGAAACCCCGATGGGGTGTTTATTTTGTGGTTGGAGAGTCAGGCGCTATTTTGTCATTTCTGCCCTGCCTCATGTCCTCCTGATCTGGATTCAGGATCCGCTGAAATCGCTGGAGTGTGAGAAATGGGCGTCGAGAGTCACCGGGAGTGGGGTTGTTATGAACCCGGCGTGATGATGTTCCATGGGGCGATCCTGAATCAAGTTCAGGATCGGCATTATGCCCATTTCGAGCGTAGCCGAGGGACCTACACCGGCGCGGTGTGTAGCGAATGGATATCGACTACGCGACGACCATGAACCTCCCTCACTCTTCCGGCAAGCGCTTTGGCGATCTCCTCGCCTTTTCGATAGGCGGATTCAGCGCCTTCCGGATCACTTTCGTTGTCCATGAGACGTGTGCCGTACCGGCTCCATATCCATCCCGCGTCAACACTGTCTTCTTCCACCAGGTTCAGAGCGCTTTTGAAAACGTCGGTCGCCCCGATCAGCCCTCCATGATCGTCACCTCGACACTGCTATCTGCCAGATGTTTTACACGCCAGCGCCATTGTACGTATGGACGCTGTTTGGCCGCCAAAAATCCCCGTGATGTTCAAAAGCGGCGTTACAATCCGACGGCGCCCGCGATTCGTTGTGTCAGTAACCGCAGAGCGTGAATCGTGATCACTCAACACGGAGAAGAACACCCGTATGAAGTACCGACGTCTTGGCAGCTCCGGGCTGCTCGTATCCACAATCGGCCTTGGAACCAACAACTTCGGCGAGATGCTTGGCCGAATGGACTACGAGTCCGCCAAAGCGACGCTCGACGCGTGTCGCGATAACGGGATCAACTTTATAGACACCTCGGATTCGTACTCGGGTGGCATCTCCGAAGACTTTATCGGCCGGGCCGTGAAGGACTACCGTAAGGACGTCATCATCGGCACAAAGGCCGGGATGCCGTGGGCTGGTGGACCGAACCGGGACGGACTGTCCGCGGCTCACCTGAAGTACTCGATAGACGAGAGCCTGCAACGGCTTCAGACCGACTACATCGACCTGTACCAGATGCACATAGTTGACCCGCTGACGCCGATCGAGGAGACGATGCGTGCGCTCGACGACATCGTGTCCGCCGGCAAGGTGCGCTACGTCGGCTGCTCAAACTTCATGGCGTGGGAGATGGTGGAGGCCATCCAGATTTCACGCCAGCATGGCTGGGTGGAGTTCGTCAGCAACCAGCCCCAGTACTCCATGCTGGTACGTGACGTCGAGACGGAGCTGATCCACTCCAGCGCCAAGTACTCCACCGGCATCCTGCCCTACTTCCCGCTCGCTTCCGGTTTCCTCACCGGCAAGTACAAACGCGGCGCCGCACTGGAGGCGGACACCCGGCTTGCCAAGGCGCAGCCGATGGCGGACACACATCTCACGGACACCAACTTTGACGTGCTTGAGGCGCTCGAATCGTTTGCCGGAGAGCACGGGCACACGATGGTGGAGCTAGCCTTCGCTTGGCTGCTTGCGCACCCGGAAGTGTCGTCCGTTATCGCAGGCGCGACCCGCATCGAGCAGATCGAGCAGAACGCGGCCGCGACGGAGTGGGAGCTCACGGCCGAGGAGATGTCGGAGCTGGACGCCATACTGCCGGGTACCCCGGGGGCCGGGGTCGGCAACCTGCCGCGAAGGCGCGGGCTCTAGACCTACTGGCACTCATCGGCAACGGGTTTCTCAAGCAGTCCTTGAGCGTATTTGGAGGCGAAGGTGCCTGAAAGTCGACACATTCTTGCGATCGACCAAGGCACGACATCTTCGCGAGCCATCGTGTTCGACGACGAGGCGCGCCCGGTCGCCTCTGCGCAGGTTGAGCTGACCCAGCACTTCCCGCAACCGGGCTGGGTGGAGCACGACGCGCTTGAGATTTACGAGGGTGTGCTGGGCGTGGCGCGGGACGCCGTGGAGAAATCCGGCGTCGGCGCGGAGGGCATCGCGGCCATCGGCATCACCAACCAGCGTGAAACGGTGGTCGTCTGGGATCGCGCGACCGGTGTGCCCGTATCGAACGCCATCGTGTGGCAGTGCCGCCGGACGTCCGACGGCTGCGCCGAGCTCATCCGTACGGGACGTTCGGCGGACATACGTGACCGCACCGGGCTTGTGGTCGATCCGTATTTCTCCGCCACAAAGCTCCGCTGGTTGCTGGATCACGTACCGAACGGTCAGCGCAGGGCTGAAGACGGGGACCTGTGTTTCGGCACGGTCGATTCATGGTTGATGTACCGCCTCAGTGGGGCCCAGAACCACGTCACGGACGCAACCAATGCCTCCCGGACGATGCTGCTGAATATCCACGAGCTTGAGTGGGATCCGGAGATGATGGAGCTGTTCAACGTGCCCGAAGCGATCCTCCCGGAGGTGCTTCCGTCCGCCGGTGATTTCGCCGTCACGGACGCGGCGGAGCTGGGCGCCGAAATTCCGATTACGGGAGTAGCTGGCGATCAGCATGCGGCGCTTTTCGGGCAGGCCTGCTTCAAGAGCGGGATGACCAAGTGCACGTACGGAACGGGCGCGTTTGTACTCACCAACGCCGGAAGCCGTGCGCCGTCGCCCGAAACGGGGATCCTGGCGACGCTCGGCTGGGTAGTCGGTTCCAAACGGGCGTACGCCAGCGAGGGCGGGGTGTTTGTGACGGGCGCCGCCGTGCAGTGGTTACGGGACGGGCTCGGGATCATCGAGTCGGCATCGGAGACGGACGACTTGGCGACGATGCTTGGTGACAACGACGGCGTGTACATGGTTCCGGCGTTTGTCGGACTCGGCGCTCCCCGGTGGGACCCGGACGCGCGTGGCACTATCACCGGGCTGACACGCGGCTCATCACGTGAACACTTGGCGCGCGCCGCGCTTGAGGCGACGGCCTACCAGGTGAGGGACGTCATTCTGGCGATGTCCGGGCCACGAAGGCCGTCCTCGACACCGCTTCGCGCCGATGGCGGACAGACGGCGAGTCGTTTTTTGATGCAGTTCCAGGCGGACATCCTGGATCGACCCGTTGAGGTCCCGGAGATCACAGAAACCACGGCGCTGGGGGCCGCGTTTCTAGCCGGCCGCGGTATTGGTCTGTGGCGCAGCGATGCGGAGATAGCGCGGCTGTGGCGCGCCGGGGGGCGATACGAACCGGCGATGGCAGAGGGGCAGCGGGGACGACTCATCACGGGCTGGTACGACGCCGTGGAACGCGCGGCGAGCGTCACTGGTTAGCGGCCGGTCATACGGGTGAACCCAAAGACCGCTGGGTCGCGGTCGGACTAAGCGGCGGCGCCTTACACGGACTCTTCGGCGCCCTCACCCGCGTCTTCCTGGAAGGAGACCTCCGTTTTTCTTCGAGGTCACGGGAATCCGGGGAATCTGGAACCCCATCGCCCGCTGTCTCTTCGGGGCTCGAATCGCCGACTGCGTCCGGGCCACCGGTGGCGGCATCGGACTCTCTCAGGTCGAACAACTCTGCGCTTTCCATGAACCGGCCCGCTCCCAGTATTTCCGCCCATCCACCGGCGGCCATGACGTTGCCATCTGGGAGGAGCGGAGTCGCGTGCCAGAGGCGTGCAGAGACCATTCGCCCGGCGGCGATCTAAGGACTTCTGGTGCCTTTCACCGGGCCCCAGGTACCCACTGTAGAAAGAGACATGAACTTGCCGGTCCGGCCCCTGATCACGCAGCGGTGTCGCAGCTTTCCCTGAGCTGCGACACCATGGTCTCGACGGTGGCGTTTTCCAAAGGTGGCGGGACTCTGTTCGCTAAGAACAGCGATCGGCCGGCGAACGAGGCCCAACCCCTGTAGATGCACGCTGCGGCGCAGTCCTCCCTCTCCCTCACGGAGTTCGTCGAGATCGATGGCCCGTCCCCTGTCTACCGCCACGTCGGCTCCCGACGACCTTCGCAGGGTCTGCACCTACCCGCAGCACGAGGGCGGCGTAACGGCCTCGTGCCCGGTGGCGGATCTGTGCGGCGATGGTTCGCGTTTGCCTGTCTACCGATGCGCCGTGTACGCGCTGTGCATGGCACTGTTCTTCCCGGTGTTCATAGAGGGGGACCTGCCGGAGGTGTGGTCGGTCGGCGAAAGCAGTTATTCCGACTACAGCCCGTGATGGATGTCCCACGGGTTTGGGCATGAAGGTTTTGCCGGCGGGCCGGACGGCATGAAAGGAATCCATGAGGATTGGTGGGATCTTCAGAAAAGCATGTTCGACCCGGCGTACGATATAGCTGCTCGGGGACGAGCGATGATCGACGTCGGAGAACGGAAAGTCGCGACCGAATTGTTGACCAGATATATGGCGAACAACGCCGAGAATATGTTGAGAGTCGGGCGTGAGATGCTGTGCGCCGGGGTAGCTCGGGCGCGTTGAGCGAGTTCAATCGCCGGGATGCTCTTCTCGCGGCTTTAACGGCATGTGGGGCGGCGGCGGAGGTGTTGCTGGCGCGATTTCGCGATGCCGGCGACACAGCGTTGGAGCGCAACTTCGAGCCCGGTCACGGGCTCGTGACGAACGCAGACCGCGCCGCCGACGAGGCGATCGCCGAAGCACTGGCCGGGTTTGATGTGACCGACCGTATCGAGTCCGAGGAAAGCACGGCCAGCTCTCAGGACACGGATCTGCGTTGGATGGTCGATCCGCTGTGCGGTACCGCCCCTTATGCGACCGGGCTCGGCCACTGGGGTGTGAACGTGGCGCTATCGGACCGATCGGCGCCGCTGTTGGGAGCGATCACGATCCCGACGATGCGGGAGACGCTGACATCCCTGTCCGGAAGAGGGGTGTCCAGGAACGGAGAGCCGTGGTCTTCGGAGCCGCCGTTCGGGAAGCTGTCCGAGCAGCTCGTTGATCTTGAGATCGCCGGTCAGGATTTGGCGGCCGGAATGATGAGCGACGGAAGTCTGGACTGGGTGCGCGGCGTGGACCACACCACGACGTATGCTTCGATGGCGTATCCGCTGAGCCAGCTCTGTCTTGGACGCCTGGCTGGTGTGGTGGCCTACGGCGTCGGCGCAGTGCACCTGGCCGCCGGGGTGGCGATCGCAGAAGAGCTTGGACTCAAGGTGACGGACGCCGACGGGGCCGTGCTCGACTGGAGCGCCGAGAATCCGTGGCCTGTGATGGTCGCCGCATGGCCGGATGCGCACTCCGGTTTACTGGAGCTTATGCAATGACAAATGGTCCTACCGGGACTGGCAGTACTGGCGGTGGAAGACCAACGAGCAGTCTTAACGCGGGGCCGCCCGGCGCGCCCGAGGCGCGCCAGGGGCGTTACGCGATGACACCGTGGTCGGTTCAGCGTCTCTACCGTCCTTTTATCTGGACATCGATCCTAGTGGCGCTTACCTACGGATTCGGCACTGGTGCCGGGATGGTGTTTGCGCCGGCTTTCGGGATAGATCGCGGGCTGTGGTGGATCGTCCATGGACAAGCTCACGGTGTGGCGCAGATCTTTGGGTGGGCAGGACTGTTCCTCATGGGCGTCTCGTTCCACGTCGTCCCGCGATTCCGAAACGGGCCGATGGATTTTCCGTGGCCTCAGAGAGCCGTACTCGTGCTTGTTGTGCTCGGCATATCGCTCAGATTTTTCGGGCAGTCGTTACATCGACGACCGTTCAGCCCGGATCTGCTTGACGCCTCCGGTGTCCTGCTGCTGGCCGGGGTGTTGATCTACGCGATTGTGATCGCTCGGGCGCTTTATCGAGGCCAGAACGACCACCTTCAAACAGAGGCGTGGATCGGCTCGGCCGTGGTCTGGGCCGTGATTGCGGCGGCGCTCCACGCCCGCATCGTTTTCCGGATGGCGGACACCGATGCCGTCGCCGCGCCGGGGCTGTGGAACATCGCTATGATCGATGCCGGGCTGATCGGCTTCCTTGTCCTGTTTATGCTGGGCATATCGACGCGGGCAATTGTCGGATTCTTGGCCCTCAAACCAACGCGGCGCTGGCTGACCTGGATCGCGCTGGCCCTGCTGAACATGGGCACGGGCTGGCACGTCGTGGCTCGTCACAACGCTGCGTCCGATGAGACAGCGGCAATAGGGCTGCTATTGCAGGCGACCGGGTTTGTGGTGTTTGTCGTGGCGCTGCGTGTGCTAGAACCGCCGGCCCGGAAGAGCACATATATCGAAGCCACGTACACGCGCTATGAGTGGTTTATCCGGGCCGCGTTTGTCTGGCTGCTGGCGGCGGCGGTGTTGATCGCCCTGGACGGGATCGGCATGATCGTCGATGACCGGATCCTCGGCACGCCGCTGTCCGCTCCGATAATCCACGTCTTGACTCTGGGTTTTGTCACGATGATTATTTTTGGCGTCGGGCTTCGGATGCTGACGCTGTTTGAGGGCACGGAAGCACCGATGCACTGGCTGATGGACACGGCGTTTGTGTCTCTGAACGTGGGTGTGGCGCTGCGACTGGCGTTCGGGTTCGGGTGGTTCGGCGGGGCGGACCAGTTCCAGGGGCTGTCCGGGGCGCTCGGATTGCTCGCCTTGATCGGGTTTGGGATCGTGCTGAGGCGTTCTTTCTCGGCAGAACAGAGAGCCAGTTACGCGCGCCGCGCCGCGGCCGCCGGTATGGAACGATTTGCACTGGTACGGGTGGGACGCGGCAGGCCGGGCGCCGCGTCCGGGATTGTTATGAGTGCTGCACCCGGGCCAGCTTCCGAGGATGCTGGCGGTTCGAGCGATGGCCCGTTCGCCGATCCGCCGACCGCCATCCGCAGGGAATCAGGAGGAGATCAAACATGAGCGCCGCCGGCACGTCGAAGCTTCTGACGCTGGACGAGGACTGGAACCGGGCGGTCGCCGTGGCGGCGCATCCGGACGACCTCGAATACGGCGCGGCGTCGGCGATCGCGCGCTGGACGGATCAAGGCAAAGAGATCACATATCTCCTTTTGACCCGTGGCGAAGCGGGGATCGACGGGATGCACCCGCGAGACGCCGGCCCACTGCGTGAAGCAGAAGAGGTGGCCGGGGCGGCGAAGATTGGCGTATCGACGGTCGACTTCCTGGACTACACGGACGGGGTGATCGAGTACGGGATGGACCTGCGACGGGACATCACGAGAGCTTTCCGGAAGTACAAGCCTGAAATAGTTATCAGCGGAAATTACCGGCTCCAATTTCCGAACGGCAAGCTCAATATGGCCGACCACCGCTGGGCCGGGCTTGCTGTGCTGGACGCGGCCCGGGATTCCGGGAACCGCTGGATATTTCCTGAACTGCTGGGAGAGGGCTTCGAGCCCTGGGACGGGGTACGCTCCGTGCTGACCGTGGGGTCGGGGGAGCCGACGCACGGCGTCGATGTGGGCGACACGCTGGCTCGCGGGATCGCTTCTTTGAAGGAACACAGGGCTTACATCGATGGGCTGTCGTTCGATTTCGACCCCGAAGAGTTTCTGACTTGGAGCGCGGCTGCGGTAGGAGAACGGCTCGGGGTCGACTACGGTGTGATGTTCGAGGTGATCGGGATTTAAGTTGGTGCGTTATTTGCACGCGCCCCAATAACGAAAGCCTTGTTGCACTAATTTGCCGTTCGTTGGGATAAGGGACAGATCCACTCGTAGCTGAATGTCGGTGCTGCTGACTCCTTGACCGGTTCATGTGCGGGGCATAATCTCGTGCGGCGATAGATAACACCTGAAAACCGTGGCAGCTACGACTGCTAGAGGAAACCCATGGGACACTTCGTTAACCACGTCCACCTGAAGTCAGAAGACCCCGGAAAGACCGCCGAATGGTTCGTTGCGGCGTTTGGCCTTGAGATCCGTGGCGACGCCGTTCGTGAGGCCGGCGGCGACCGATTTATCAACTGCTTTGACTCGAAGGGCTTCAACATCAACATCTCCGGCCAGCGCGTAAACCTGGGCGAGAAGATGGAACCGGCGAGCGCAGAGACGCGCTTCGGGCTGGAGCACTTTGGCTTTGACGTGGACGACATGGACTCTGAGATTGTACGTCTCCAGGGACTCGGCGCAGAGCTAAAGGAAGGCCCGATAGAAGCCGGCGGCGGTCTTAAGATCGCCTTCATCTCGGCGCCGGGACCGATCCGTATCGAACTTATTCAGCGGCCCTAGCGGGCGGCGAATTTGAACCAGAATGCCCGGGCCGCTGTGTCCGGGCGTTTTTTCATTAGGCAGCCGTTCGGAGGCGTGCTTTGGCGTTCGTGATAAACCACATCCACCTGAAGGCGCCGGAGCCTCGTAGCACCGCAGAGTGGTATGTAAAGGCGTTTGGGTTCGAAATTCTCAGCGACACGGTCCGTTCGTTTGGTGATCGCCGCCTGAACTGCGTATCACCGGGGGGATTGATTGTGAACATTTCGAGCGCCCGGGACGGCGAAACGATGGCGGACGGCGATGCCGGGTCGCACTGGGGGCTGGAGCACTTTGGCGTCGATTCGGACGACCTGCTGGCGGACATGGAGAGGCTAGGTGCGCTTGGCGCTCCCCTTATTGAGGGGCCGATCGACGTCCCAGGCGGCAACCTGATCGCGTTCATGCAGGGTCCGGACGACGTGCGGATCGAAATAGTGCAACAAAGGTAACGGCGGTGTCACAAGACAAACTCAACATCGCGCTGGTCGGGGCGGCCGGACTGGTCGCCGCACCGGCGCACCTGAATTCCATACCCATGATCGAGCGCATGAACTTTGTCGCGCTGTGTGACGTGGACGCCGATGCCGTGCAGTTGCTCGCTCGTGAGCGCGGCGTTGAAAAGGCGTATTCAAGCTACGAAGAGCTACTGACAGATCCGGATATCGACACCGTCGACCTGGCAACGCCACCCTTCGTGCACGCAGAGATGGCGATCGCCGCGGCGCGCGCCGGCAAGCACGTGTACGTCGAGAAGCCGATGGCGCGCAGTCTCGGCGAGGCGCGTGCCATGGTTAAGGCAGCGGCCGAGGCCGGCACACGGCTCCAGGTGGGCGAGAGTTACATATTTCACGGCCCGCACCGCGTTGCACGGGAGCTAATCAATGCCGACGAAATCGGCGAGGTGTTGCAGGTGCGGGAGACGAGAGGCCCGTGGGTTTTCAACGAGACAGAGAACGCACGCCTGGGTGGGCAGGGTCATCACATCGCATGGCGCTACGACCCGGCACTATCGGGCGGCGGCGATTTCCCTTGGATGATGGACCATGCTCCGCACTTTTTTGCGACAGCCCGCCTGTTTAACGGCATGACCGCGATCGAGCGCGTCAACGCGATGGCGCGCCTGCATGGTGAGGGCCGGGAGGCGCACCTGCGGGGCGTGACGGCGGTCACGTGGACATACGAGGGTGGGAAGACGGATGGGCTGTGGATGCAGGCGGACACGGATCCGGGGGCGGGGCGCTACATCGGCTTCCACACGGAAGTGGTTGGGAGCAAGGGCACGCTGCTCGTGTTTGGTGAGGGTGGCGGTTCGGCGCCGGGTTATCCGCAGGTTGCGCCCGTCACGCTTTTTGCGAACGGCACCGAGAAATATTTCGATCCGGCAGAGGGCGAGGACCGATCCTGGGCGTCGAACAATTCCTACTACGACCGTGCCCACGGCAACACGCTGAGCCATTTCGCCGACACGGTGCTGGACGGCACTCGGTCCTTCTACACGCCGGAGGACGGCATGGCCGATCTGACGGCTACTTTGGCGACGATCAAAAGCGCCGTGGACGGAACGCCGGTAGCGCTGGCGGACGTGCCGGACGACTGGACGGCATACAGGGCTGGTTGATGCCCGAATGAGGAGAACCTTTTGAAGATTACGGACGTTGAGGTCATTTCGTTCCGGATGCCCACGAATAGCCAGGGCACGAAGTGGGGCTACGGCGAGGCCGCAGACGAGCATGACGGCATTCAGTCGATCACGCGCATCTCGACGGACAGCGGCGCGGTTGGGTACTCGACCGGCGGCGTGCACTCTTACTTCTACGGAGCGAACTCGGCCGAGGTTGAGGCGGTCATCAAACCGATGCTCATCGGGCAGGACCCTTGGGATCGCGAACTGCTCTGGAACTGGATGGCGCAGCACCGCGGCATCTCGGAGGGGCTGCTCGGGAATATCGATTCGGCGTTGTGGGATATGGCGGGTCGGGTGGCCGGGGTCTCCGTGGCGAAGCTGCTGGGCCGTGCCCGCACCCGAGTGAAGGCGTACGGCAGCACTGCGCCGAACCTGGGTGGGCCGAACGTGTACGCCAACCTCGCTCGAGCGTGCCAGAAACGCGGTTATCAGGCGTTCAAGGTTCACGCCTACATCTTTATGGACCCGAAAACCATGACACCCACGCCCGGCAAGCCTGCGTCTCCGCGTGAGGATATCGAAATTTGTGAGGCCGTCCGGGACGCCGTTGGTCCGGACATGACGCTCATGCACGATCCGTGGGGCGTCTACTCGTACCAGGAGGCGGTGTACGTGGGTCGGGAGCTGGAACGGCTCGGCTACTACTTCTTAGAGCACCCGATGGACGAGCGGCGCACGGAGCCGTATCGCCGTCTTTGCGCCGAACTAGACATTCCGGTGTGCTCGCCTGAGTTGGCTGATGGGATGCACTACAGCCGGGCGGAATGGCTACTCCAGAAGGCCTCGGATATCGGCCGTATCGACGTAAATTTTGGCGGCATCACGGCGTGCAAAAAAGCCGTCGATATGTACGAGTCGTTCGGCGTGCCGTGCGAGATGCACGTTGGGGGGCACGGAAACGCTGCCATTCTCGGGGCGACCACAGAAGAGACATGCGAGTTTTTCGAGCGGGGACTGCTTTACCCGGACGTGGACTACGATGCGTCGCCGTTGTATCTGAATACGCCGTGTGACCCGATGGACGATACCGGGTACGTTCACCTTCCTGACGGCCCGGGGCTGGGCTTCGATTTCAACTGGGACTACATCAACGACAACTTGATCGGCGGAACCAGTGGGTCTGATGGTGATGGGCGACAGATTCTTCCGTAGGAGCCCACATGAAGATCATCGACACGCACCACCATCTGTGGGACCTGGAAAACAACCGTTACCCGTGGCTTCAGACGCCGATCGATCACTTCGCGGGCGACTACTCAAGAATCCGGCGGACCTATTTGATCGGCGACCTGATTTCTGATGCTGCTGCCGGGCCGTACGAACTCGTGAAGTCGATCCACGTTCAGGCCGAGTGGGACCACGAGAGCGATCCTGTTGGTGAGACGGCCTGGCTGCAGGGCGTGGCGGATTCATCTGAGGCCAACGGGCTGGTTTCGGCAATTATCGGGAACGCAGATTTCTTCTCGCCCGATGTTGGGGACGTGCTGGAACGGCACGCAGCGCACCCCAATTTCCGGGGGATTCGCCAGATGCTCAACCACTCGCAGGATAATCCGGCATTGAACTTCATCGAGCGTGGCGATGTGATGGACGACCCGGCGTGGCGGGACGGCTACCGGCTGCTGGCGAAGTACGGCGCGCCTTTCGATTTGCAGATATGGCCGTGGCAGCTTGAGATGGCGGCTCGGCTTGCTTCCGACATTCCCGAGGTGCCGGTGATTCTGAACCACACCGGGATGCCTTTTGCGAACAACGCCGGGAGCCGCCGGCAGTGGGACGCCGGGATGCGAGCGCTCGCTGCTGCTGACAACGTGTCCGTCAAGATTTCAGCGCTAGGTATGGCGATACCGGGTTGGACGGTTGAAGACATTCGTCCTTACGTTGAAGGGACGATCGAGATCTTTGGCGTCGATCGCTGCATGTTTGCCTCCAACTTCCCGGTGGACAGCCTGACCAGCGACTACACGACGATCTGGGCGGCCTACGACGAGATCACGAGCGGGTTGTCGGACGGCGATCGCACGAAGCTGTTCCACGACAACGCGGTGCGGTACTACCGGCTGTAGTCGCTGGACCGGACGGGGCAAGCGCCGCCCCTACGGCGTTGTTGCGCCGTCTATCTGGCCGCGCCATGGCACGCGGCCCCGCTCAGGCGTATCTTTGGCCTCCGCGAACCCACCCGGAGCGGCACACGCAAGTTCAGGAGGCCATATGGCGGGCGAAGAGAATCTCAAGGAACGCATCAGGCGCGGCGAGACCACCATCGGCGTGGCCGTTCCGTACAACGCGACCAAATCCCAGATCGAAGACATTTACGGCAAGGACGACGCTTACAACTACATCTCGGTCGACAGCCAGCACAACCCGCTGGACGAGACCAACCTTGTGAGCGTCTGCCTGGCTGCCCAGGACCTCAGTATTCCGGTCCACTTCCGCATCAAGCACACCCGTTACACGTTTCAGGTCGGCAACTGGCTCGACCTCGGGCCGAGCATTATCGAGGTGCCTCAAACCGAGACCGAAGAGACGGCGCAGGAAGCGGTCGATTACTTCTACTACCGTCAATTTGGCCGCCGCAGCGCGGGTGGCGCCCCCCGGGTCGGACTCGCCGAGAACAACGGCCGGTTGGATTACGCCGAGTTCTGGAACAATTACGGCGTGCTGATGCTCCAGGTGGAGTCAATCCAGGCGATCTGCAACATACCGCGACTGATTCGCCCGGGCGTGGACGTCATCTCGTGGGGTCCGGCCGACCTGACCTTTGACCGAGAAGCAAATCCGCTTCACCCACTGTCGGTTTCGGACGAGGCCTGCGTGGAGTATGCGGCGAAGGCGCTTGAGGGCACCGACACGAAGCTCATGATCCGCAACTACGACTGGAAGCTGCGGGACAAGTACATCGGGATGGGCGCGACGGTTCTTCTCGAGAGCCCGAAGCCTTAAAGCGGTAACGCTCACATGAACTCCTGGTCCGATCGCAACGCAGCGCTTGATCGTGAGCGCTCGGGCCAGGAGATTGCTTCTCTGTGGGGCGCCGATCAGGGCTCAGTCAGGCTGGTGAACGAAGGTATCAACATCGTTTACCGGTTCGAATCGGGTGGCAGCGGGGTGTTCCTGAAGGTTTGCAATGCGGCGAATCGCTCGATGCTGGAGCATCGGGTCGCGGCAGAGTACTTGCAGCATCTGGCGGATAACGGCGCCGACGTTTGTGTGCCCATGTTGTCTGCCGACGGCCGGCTGATCGAGGAGTACCGGCAGGGGGGCGATACGTTCCTGTGCCGGGTGACCAATCAGGCGCGGGGTCGCGCTATCTCACTGGAAACTCCGTCTGTCGCCGAGTTCCGTGCGTGGGGTGTCGCACTCGGCAAGATGCACCGGGCCGCTGAGTCGTATCGACCGTCGTTCGAGCTGACGTACCTGACGTGGAAAGACCTGTGGGCACAAACGGACGCCGGCCTGGGGTCGGAAGACACGGAACCGGTCCGGGAGGAGTATCAGCAGCTCGACCCGTGGTTGCACTCGCTGCCGGAAACCCCGGACGTTTACGGGCTGACGCATACCGATATCCGCACGGAGAACGCCATGTGGGACGGGGAGCGTGTGCGGATTATCGACTTTGACGAGCCGGTCTATCACTGGTACGCGTCCGACGTGATGCGGCCGTTCCTGGAGTTTGTACGCCTGCCCGCCGAGGAGTTTGACCCGCTTTTTGATGCGTTCCTTGAAGGCTATCGAGAGGTCCGTGGCCTGTCTGATCGTTGGGTCGGTGAGCTGCCGCGCTTCGCCCGGATGAAGAACCTCGGGTTTTACTGGTGGGACATGGTGAACAGTTCTGGTAACCGAACGGACTACGATGAATGGATCGCTGGTATCCGCGCGCGGTATGGCGCAGTGCGGTTGTGGCTCGGGCCGTAGCGCCAGCGTTTTGAGGCTCTCGAAGGGGTCGGGTGGTTCGATAGTGCCGATGGCCGCCTACCGTCGCCCCCCTCACAGGGGAGAGGGGGCAAACGAGCACGACGCCCGGTCATCCCGATCCTTCCGGTACCGGAAGGGCGAGAAACCTTCACCGGCACGCCGTTCGGTGAATTCATACCGATCACACGGAAGACCTTGAACCTCCCTTACCCTGACCCTCTCCCACTGAGAGAGGGGGCTTGCCGCGGTAGGAGGGAGAGCTACGCGATCACCTTGAATTCGTAGGACGTGGTGTTTGTTTCCCCGCTCTCGAAGCGGTTCATGCGTAGGGGAGCGATATCCACGGTGGACACCGCCCCCTCAAGCACCAGCTCTGCCATCACCGTTCCCACCGCCGGGGCAAGCTTGAAGCCGTGGCCGCTGAAGCCGGTACAGATGTAAAGGCCGTCGATGCTGCCCACTCTGTCGATCACCGGGTGCAGGTCCGGTGTGGAGGTGTACAGCCCGGCGTATCCGGTGAAAAAGTCGGCACCGGTTATTCCCGGGAGCCGTTTCGACAGCCGCAACCAGACGTCCTCCAGGTAGTCCATGCTCGGCCGTGAGTTGTAGGCATTCGGATCGGCGTTCTCCTCCCGGTTGCCGTTGCCGACCAGCGTGAGATCGGCGGCTTCAGGCCGGAAGTAGGTCATGTTTGCCAGGTCCACCCCGCCCGGATGGAACGGGAGATCTGCCAGGTCGCGCTTGAGCAGGAAAACCTCGTGCCGGGTGGCCTCCAATGGGAGATCGATACCAATGCCGGACAGGAAGGTTTGAGACCACGGGCCTGTTGCGACGACCGCCGTATCGGTGGCGTAACGTTCACCTTCAGTGGTAACCGCAACCACGCGATCGTTCTCGATCTCGACCGATGTCGCGGGTGCCTCAAGCAGCACTGTCGCGCCGAGCTCCCGGGCGCGAGTTGCGTAGGCGTTGCCGGTGCCCGATGGGTCCGCATGGCCGGAGCGCGGCTCCCATGCGAAGGCCTCGCCGTCGTACTGCGTGAACATCGGGGCCAGTTCGTGGGCGTCTTCCCGCGACACGATCTGAGTGTCGATGCCGATGCGCTGCTGCAGTTCCACGTTATGTCGCAGACCGTCTAAAACGTCCCCAGGCGCGAACACGATGTAGCCGGTGCGGAGGAAGCCGACATCGCCGCCAACGACCTCATCGAAGTTCTCGTAGGTCTTCAACGATTCCCACGCCAAGGCGGCGTTCACTTCGGTGGAGTAGTGCATACGGATGGCGCCGGACGAGCGTCCGGTGGAGCCCGCGCCAAGCGTCGTGCGCTCCAGCAGGACCGGATTTCTGACGCCGCTGGACACCAGGTTGTACAGGATGCTGGTGCCCATGACGCCGCCGCCGATGACGACTGCGTCCGCTGTGACGGTCATGTTTGTCGTGACTCCGTTCTGTCGCCGGGATTACCCGGTGTTATTTGATCGGAGAAACCTACCACCACGCCGGGAGGGCGTCGAGATATCTACTCACCGCCCAACAGTCCCCTGAACTCCAGGCGACCGTGCTGGCTGCCACGATCGCCACGGCGCTGTACAGCCGAACGCGAATCCCGGTCATCGTGCCGTGCCGTCCCGTTGATGAAGCATCATTCCGGCTTCGCTATCGCGGATAGCCCGGAGGTCAGCAGGTCGGTGCTGCCTCTTATCTCGGTGTTGGGCTTGAACGCCGCCCACGCAAACCAGAAATGCGCGGCATGCGTCACGGGTTCGAGTTGCGATTCGGCAAGTTCGCCATCGAGTGCAGCGCCGAACTTGTTCCAGACGGAACCGGTTTCGCCGTCGGTGATCACCCCGTCAACTAGATCAAAGGTCAAAACCCGGCCATCGATGACACGGTTGAAGAGCGTCGTGGAGCCGGATTTGGAGAAGTTGCCGTTCCTTGCTGTGAACGCCGATTCCGTGCCGTTGTCGAAGAACACGGTGACCGACAATCCCTCGATCACGTCGTTGATCACCGGCTGCTCTGACAGGAACGAATACGGGTAGGCGACGTTGAACCCGTCCAGCGTGACGCTGGCGACCCGTTCCATGGGCGGCAGCCGGCCGTCAAACGGTCCGTCAAACAGGAAAGGCGAACTGTCGATGCTGTCGTACCCGACGTACGGCGGTCGGTCGTAGTCCCGTGCCAGCGCACGCCCTGTGATGGAGTGACGCTCGGTGTCCGACGGGCGGAGCAGGATCTGGCCGTCGGGGAAAGAAGCACTGAAATCAGACCATGAGGTGATCGAAACCGGCAGGAATTCAAGTTGTGTTGCGGCGTGCGTGCCGATCAAACCCGTGCCGGTGATCTGCTGCCAGAGCGTCTCGGTCTGGCGGTCGTACATGATCAGGTCGCTGTTCTGCAGGAACCCTGACACGCCGAATTCCAGCACCGTGCCGCCCGGAAGGGTGCGCGGAAAAACGAGCGAGGTGTTGCAGAGGGGGCAGAAGGTGACCAGAACCGGCTCGCCACTGATGACATCGTTCACGATCTCGTGGGAGGTCATGATCGACAGTGGATAGCCACGTACATCACCATTCAGGCTCACCACAATGACAGGCTCTTCGGTTCGCATGTAGTCTGGCGGGTTCGAGTTAGGTGCGAAGCGCGGCGCGTCTATCGAGCCGATCCCGTCGCGAGGAACGCCGCCGGAGCTGATGTTCCGGATGTCCAGGTCGGCTGCGAAGCGCGTGAAATCTGTGCCCCAGCCCCGGCCCTGAAGCACGCTCGCCAGTGCACGTTCATTCGGTCCCACTTCCGGGAGCAGCCCGTCCTCGTTTGGTTTGGGGGTAGTGGTGAGAGTTGGAACGAGGTTTGAGTCGACGGAACTTACCGGCGTGTCGGAGGCCGCAACCGAGGTTGGGGCGAGCCGCGCGCCGTCCGAGTCGCCTCCACAGGCGACTGCGACGATGGCCACCAGGGCCGCCACGCCAAGGAACGTCATACGACGGCCCATGAAGCGGCGGATAAACAGGGATGATGCGGTTAACAAATAATTCGTCCGTAGCGGTCTGTCTTGCTCAAAAGGGGCCTTTGTTAGCCCGTTATTGCTGAGTTTGATGCTGGCCGTTGCATATGAGCCCGGGCATGAATCCCGCCCGTCCGCACTCCATTGAACCCTCACCCGTTCGAGGTTACGTTGGCCCGTTCAAACTCCAGGATCCGCCTCTTGGCGTCGAGGCCGCCAGCAAAGCCGACCAGATCTCCACCGGCACCCACGACGCGATGGCAGGGCAGGATGATCGAGATCGGGTTTTTCCCGTTGGCGGCGCCGATTGCGCGCGCCGCTTTCGGTCGTCCCAGTCGTGCGGCCTGCTGCCCGTACGTTGTGGTCTCACCGTACGGGATAGAGGCAAGCGCCCGCCACGCCGACTCCTGAAACTCGGTTCCGCGCAGATCGAACGGCAGATCAAAAGATTTACGCTGGCAGTCAAGGTATTCTTGGAGCTGCAGACGGCTGGCGCGCAGTATCGGGTGATCGGGTTGCGACGTAACTTCATCGGGCAAACGAACCCTGTTCGCCATCTCCTGAGGCCATCTCACGGCGCGGAGCCCGCGATCGGTTGCTATTAGGGTTAGCGTCCCGAACGGAGTGTCCATCGGTGTTATGTAGTGCGTATCCGCGGTCACGATGCGAGTCTGCCTTTCGGGTTTCGGCCTGAACTCCGGATCCGGAGTACCGATCTCTGCCTCTGTCTCCGCAGGTACGTGATTTTCGGATTGCCTTCCCGGGTGACAAGGTAACCGCCCGCCAGCACTATTGGGGGCCGATTATTTCCAGGGGTGTCAAGCCTTCGCCCAGAAGTACGACGCCGAACACAACCGCCAGCATCGGGAGGAAATAGGTGTGGATGGCGCCGCGAACGATCTCGCCAACCCTGTGGCGACCACGCCAAGAACCACCCTCGCCAGGATCGGGGTGAGGCTGAAATCCGAACTATCTAAACCAATCACGCCAGCGGCAGAAGCCCAACCGCGCCGATAGTGAGGGCCCAGAAGATCACGCCAGTCAATGACCGTGAAAGGTGCGATATCGACGCTCGTCGGGGCGCCGGTGCGATTCGTCTCCATGCGTCTAACGCTAGGTCGGTTCGGGTGAGGCTATTAGACATATTCGGACACGTGTGCAAATATCTCGATGTCGTGTCCGAATATGTCTGATTCATACGGGAAACCGACGGTGAAATAGCATCATGAGTTTGATTGAACTGCGCGAACGAGAGGTAAATGCGGTCTTCACGACCGGTATCTACTGTCGGGCGGGCTGCTCGGGGCGTCCAAAGCGGTCAAATACTGCGCCCTACCCGACGGCCATGGCGGCGCAGGCGGCGGGATTCAGGCCTTGTCTGTCGTGCCGTCCCGATCGGCGGCCAGAGGTGCTGATCGACGGCGCCACGCCGGAGGTCGTCCGGCAGGCGTTGATGCTCATCACCGACGGTTTCATGGACGGGAACACGACGGATGTCATGGGACGACGCCTCGGGATCAGTGCGCGCCACCTCAACCGATTGTTCGAGGATCATATCGGCGCGACGCCGACCCTTGTCGCGCAGTCCAGGCGCGCGCACTTCGCTCGCAGGCTGCTCGATGAAACGAATCTGAGCGTCACTGATATCTCTGACGCGTCCGGGTTCAGAAGCGTCCGACAGATGAACCGGGTGATGTTGTCCGTGTTCCACTTCACGCCGACCGAGCTCAGGAAAAAGCGTCGCAAAACGGACCGACTGGTGGTGGACGGCGGGTTGCGGCTACGGGTTCCGTGCCCCGGTGAGTTCGATTTCGCCGCCGTTCTTGAGTACCTGGAGCCGCGCGTCATCCCCGGGGTCGAATCGGTGACCGATGGCGCGTACCGGCGTGTCACGGACAACTGCGGATGCCCGGGCGTTATAGAGGTGTCCACAGGCCAGGATGAGACCGGACTGGAGCTTGTCGCTCATCTTTCGTCTTTTACGGGCTTGCAGGGGGATGTGGCGCGTTGCCGAAGCCTGTTCGGCATGGATGTCGATATCTCAGCGGCCCGGTCAGACCTAGCGAAGGACCCGCTACTGGGCCCGCTGGTATCATCTCGCCCTGGCCTCACGATCCTGGGCTCCTGGGATCGGTTTGAGACGGCGATCAGAATGATCCTAGGGCAGCAAGTGACGGTCAAGGGCGCGAGCACCCTGGCCGGCCGGATCACCAGCGAGCTGGGAGTTCCGGTGCCGGGCTTTGACCAGATCGGCCTCGGCTACCTGTTCCCGTCGGCGGAAAGGCTGGCAGCGGCTGATCTGAGTGAGGTGGGGATCCCGCGAACCCGGTCACTCGCCATCAGATCGTTCGCCGGGGCCGTGGCGGATGGATCCCTTGACCTCTACGATCACAGTGAACTGCCCGACCTGATCGCGCGCCTGAGAACCCTCCCCGGCATCGGCCCGTGGACGGCCAACATGCTCGCGATGCGGGTGTTCGGGTATATGGACGCGTTTCCGTCGAGCGACCTTGGTCTCAGGAATGCCTTCGCAAACCTGTCATCGAACGGGGCTCCCTCTGAAAAGGGCCTCGAAGAGACGGCCCTGAGTTGGAGTCCCTGGCGGGCCCTGGCCTTTAATTACCTGCTCCGTCCCTGACGAAAACGGCGCTGCCGTGGACGCGATCGCCGCCCCTGATCGCCAAACGTTCGTTAGGCTTGGCCCGCCCGGGGAATTGCGCCCGGATCACGGCTAACGGAAGGGCAGGCATGAGCAGGATCACAGCGATCCACGCGAGTCACGTCATTGGATACAACGGGGTAGAGCACCGGCACATCGAGGACGGCGTGGTCGCCTACGAAGGCGACACGATCACGTGGGTGGGTCCGCACTCTGAGTGGACGCCGCCACCGGACTGCACCGTGCTTGAAGCGCCCGACCGCTTACTCACGCCGGGATTGATCAATATGCATGCCCATATCAGCGGATCACCGCTCGATAAGTCATTCATTGAAGACGTTGGCCGGCGGCAGTTCGGGATGTCCGGACTGTTCGAGATGCTCCCCGCGAGGTCCGGAGCGCAGGACGATGAAGGGACGCGCGCGTGCCTGGACTTTTCGTCGGCGGAACTGTTGATGAGCGGCACCACAACCGTGTTCTCGATGGATTTGATGCCGGAATACAACATGGAACGCGCCGCCGAGATCGGTCTAAGGATGTACGTCGCTCCGGCGTTCAGGTCCGGGCGCTGGTACACCCCGGATGGGGTACAAGTGCTATACGACTGGGACGAGCAGGCGGGCCTGGACGGCCTGTCCCGGGCCGTCCAGTTCATAGAGCGCAACGACGGCGCATACGACGGGTTGATACGCGGGATGTTGTGCCCGATGCAGATCGACACCTGCACTGAAGACCTGTTTCGCAGGGCGTGCGACGCGGCACGCGACCTGGATGTTCCCATCCAGACGCATGCCTCGCAGTCGGTGGTGGAGTTCCGTGAAATGGAGCGCAGGCACGGCCGAACTCCCATCGAGTGGCTGTTGGATATCGGCTTCCTGGGCCCACGCGGCCCGCAAGCGATCGTCGGACATGGGATTTTCCCAAACTCGCACTCTTGGATCAATACGCTCGGCAACGACATAGAGATCCTGGGAGACGCCGGGGCATCGGTTGCGCACGCCCCGTGGGTGTTCGCTCGCCGGGGCATCGTCATGGAGAGCTTTGCCGATTACCTTGATGCTGGCGTCAACATGAGTATCGGAACGGACACCGCGCCACAGACCATGCTGGAGGCTATGCGCTGGGCGGCCGTACTCGGGAAGGTCACCGGAAGGGACGCGGCGCGGTCCACCGCCGCCGAAGTATTCAAGGCAGCGACGCTCGGTGGAGCCGCGGCACTTGGCCGGGACGATCTCGGCAGGCTGGCGGCGGGCGCGAAGGCCGACATCCTGTTCTGGGACATCGGCAGCGTGTGGATGGCGCCGTTCCGAGACCCGCTCAAGAACCTCGTGTACTCGGCGCGGGAAGAAGACTTGCGAACCGTCGTGATTAATGGCCGAACCGTGATGGATGAACGGTTGATTCCAGCAGTCAATATGGAACAGTTGTCGGCGAATCTTCAGGCGTCCGGCCAGAGACTCTGGGATCGGATTCCGCAGGCTGACTGGGCCGAACGTGAGGTGGATGAGCTGTCTCCGCCGTCCCTGCTCCGCTGGGGCGAATAGGAGCGATTTTCGATCGAGTGAACGCTGACAAACCAGGAAACGACAGGGCGAAATATGCTGCTTGAAGGGAAGAAGGCACTGGTGACTGGCACCTGCAAAGGCATCGGCCGCTGGATCGCCGTGAGGCTTGCCGCTGCGGGCGCCGATGTTGGAACCGCCGATCTGGTGCGTGAGGGGGGGCCGCAACGCGTTCCTTCACCCGGTGGATGCCACGAAAGTTCCCGAACCGCCGGCCGCCGCGCCATCGATCTGGCCTGTAGGTCCGGCGTCATCACGGAAATGATTGCCGACGCCGTTGATCTGGGCGGGAGCGTAGTTGGCCTGGACTTCAATCCACCAATGCTGGAGGTTGCTCGCTGAAAGCAGATATCAGGCGCCCCGATCGAGTGGGTTGAATCCGATGCGGCGGCGATCCTGTTTCCGGATGCGTCGTTTGACCTGGCGGTGAGCCAGCACGGGTTCCAGCTTTTCTCGGATCCTGGGGGCCTGCACCGTTGAGGCAAAACGGGTGTTGAAGCCCGGCGGGCGTCCGGCCATCACTGTCTGGGCAGACGCCAGCGAGCATCGGATGTACGAGGCGGTGTTCAGTTCGATTTCTCGAAGACTCGGCATCCCCTATGAGGCGGCAGGTAGGCCGTTCTTGTTTGGAGAACTATTGGACCTTGAGTCGCTGCTCAACGACTCCGGGTGCAGCGATGTGCAAGCGGAAACGCGGGAGTTTGATATAACGTGTCCGTCAGCGGATATGTGGGCGCGGCTGACAGTGATGGCGGCGGCGGCGATTCCTGCGTTCCGTGAACTTTCTGATGAAGACCGCAACGCTCTGGCGCCCGGAGTGGCGCCCGACGTGGGAGACCTTCTCCCAACAGCATGTTTATGGCTCGTCGGTGGTCATTCCACTGCAGTCGCACTACGCCACCGGCGTTGTATGACGAGTGTGCGGCCGGCGAAGTTCGAACACGCTGCGGGAGCGAAATTAACAATTGCCAGATATTCAGGACATCTACGACCACATCGATGCGCACCTGGACGAATCGATGGCGCTGCTGGCCGAACTCGTTCGACAGCCCAGCGTCTCGGCGCAGGACCTAGGGTTCGATAAGGCGCCGGGGCTGGTCAAAGACGCCCTGGATTCGGTCGGGCTGAACACCGAAATCGTTCCCGTGCCTAACGACGGGCATCCTTCTGTGTTCGGGTCGAAGTCCGGCGCGGGCGAGCACACGCTGCTGTTCTATACGCATTACGACGTACAGCCAGCTGACCCGCTGGAGCTGTGGGACTCGGAGCCGTTTGAGCCTTCACGCCGGGACGGCCGAATCTACGGGCGCGGCACGTCGGACGACAAAGGCAACATCGTCGCACGCCTCGCCGCTGTTCGCGCCTTCAACGAGGTGTGTGGAGGGCTGCCGTGCAACCTGAAGTTCTTTGTGGAGGGGGAGGAAGAGATCGGCAGCCGCAACCTGCGCGGGCTGATCGAAACCCGGGGACAAGAGTTCAAGGCGGACGCCTGTATCTGGGAGGGCGGCGGCCGGAATCTTTCCAACGACCCTTTCATCTACCTCGGATTGAAGGGCGTTCTCACCATCGGGATGTCGGTCAAAAAACTGCACGGCGACGCCCATTCGTCCTATGCGCCCATCCTCCCGTCTGCTTCGTGGCGACTTCTCCAAGCGCTGAACAGCATCAAGGACCCCTCGGACGACCGCTGCCTGATCCCGGGTTTTTACGACGACATCAGGCCAGCGACAGACGTCGAGAACGCCGCCCTTGCCACGCTGCCTGACGAGGTGGAAGAGTGGCGAGAGACGTTTGGGGTGGACGGTTTCGTCGGCGGTATCGGCGGCGAGGACTTGCGGCGCAAGCTGCTATTCGAGCCAAGCGCCAACATCAACGGCTTTGAGAGTGGTTACAACGGTCCTGGCATGAAGACGGTGCTGCCGGCCGAGGCAAGGGCCAAGATGGATTTCCGCCTAGTACCGGACATGCGCCCGGAGGACATCTTCAGAAAACTGCGCGGCCACCTGGACCGCCAGGGGTTCGAGGACATCGATCTCGAGTATCTGGCCGGAGTGAACCCCGCCCGGACGCCGATCGACTCGCCGTGGGTGCGGCTGGTGGCCGAGACGGCCGAGGAGATCTACGGCCGGAAACCGGTGATCGCCCCGACCATGGCCGGGACCGGGCCGATGTATGAGTTCGCCGACATCCTGGGCATGCCGATCGCAACGTCCGGGGTCGACCACCCGTCACACAAGATCCACGCGCCTAACGAGAACATCACGGAAGAGGATTTTCTGTACGGGGCGAAGCACGCCGCTCTGATCATGCAGCGGTTTGGAGAGCGCGGGATGGACGGATGAAAGGGAAGGGTGGGGCAGCTGAGACCATCCTGTCGTCAGCATGCTTCCACCGTCATCCCGAACTTGGTTCAGAATCCAGTTGAATTGCGGGATCGTGACTAGTCAGCGGAACGGTTTTCGAGTGTTGGATTTGAGGTTCGAAGTAGCGTCGGTCGCGAGCATGAGCAGATCCTGGATCGAGTTCAGGATGACATGTGATCGGTGATTGGTAACCGAAATCTGACCATGTGCTCGCACGTCCCCTCTCCCAGCCGGGAGAGGGTTAGGGTGAGAGGGACCACCAGAGGCGGGTAGTGCGCAAGCCCGTCTGCCATCGATCAAGTTAAAGAAACGGCGCTCACGCCTATATTCCTGTCCAGAAATTCAGAGCGCCCGGGCGGTGGGGCAAGTGTTCAGTGCAACGGGGCTCTTCTGAATAGTCCTTCGGCGGGAGGACTCCCTCATCCTGCACCCGTTCGGAACGGTTCAGGGCAGGCTCTTCTCCCGACCGGAGGAAAGGATTGATCGATGTCCTCAACCCTAGAACACCGCTATCGGGTTTGCCGGGGAACCTGTTCCGCCGATGACGTTTAGCGGGTTGATGGTGATCATGAACTCGTACCGGTTTTCCTCTGCGCACACGTCAGCCAGCGGTTCCAGCAGCGAGTTGTCCACCAGGGATACGCCGTAAGCGAAGATTGCCCCGTGCATCGTCCACGGGATGTTGTACTCGTTCGGAGTCGCATCCATCATGTCCCACACGATCAGCGAGACGTCGTTGTGCCTGACAAACGGCAGGCAGGACGCGTGCAAACCGGGTCGTTCGGCCCCCCGGGTCCACATGCCGCCGTTAGTCGCAGCAAACTTCTCTCGACCGCTGTAGACGCACAGGGCGTCGCCGGGCCGGATCTCGACGCCCTGTTCCGCGGCGATCTCCTCCAGCTCCCAGCCGTGTACCGGCGAGTTCAGCGTCACATGTGCCCCGCCCCGGTGCTTCACCACGTCCAGCAGTACGCCTCGTGTCAAGATGCCGTCCGACCACTCGTCGATCGTGCCGTACCGCACGCCATCGAACTGAATGTTTTCGTCGGGATCTTTGCCGTCCCAGCCGCCGTTCTTGTCCCAGACGTGGCAGAGGGCGTCGATGTGAGTGGTCGCCGTGCCGTGATATGCGACGCCGTAGTAGTCGGTCGCGGCGCCACCACCCGGCGGCCGATCGCCCTTCATCAGGAACTGGACGGCGGGACGTGGATTTTCGGGGGACGGCGTTACCGGGAAGGGCCGGCTCAGGGAAACGGTACGGCCCTTTTTGACCGTTGCAACGGCCTCAAGCCGCTTGGCGTCATCGATCAGGTTCATTGCCCCCGCGGGGCCCTTGTCACCCCAGCGACCCCAGTTGCGGCGGTCCTTCAGGTAGGAGTCGATTTCTGCACGAGTCGGAATGGCGTGATCGGCCATGATGCGGTCTCCCGATAATAATTCTGAGATCTATTCGTGGCGCATCGTACTCGCGTGAAAGCGGTCCGGGCGCTATTCAAGGGGTCACGCCGTCGGCGGTAAAGTTGTTAGACGTGCGATACATCAACGTCCCTACCAAACCCCACAGGCCTCACGCCGCGTGCCGTGCTCGTCGCCCTTGCGTTATTCCTGCTGCTGGCGCGGTCGGGCCCTGGTGGGTATTCCGGAGAGGGGACGGTGGAGCGGGCCAACCATGCCGTACGTGTGCTGGTGGATCGGATAGACGACGGGCTCGATCCGTGGTTCACGGGGTCGAGTAGGTCGGGGACGGTGAGCCGTTACGGCGACTACAAATGAACTGACAAGGTGGCACACAGGGATGTCGGCGCAACACGTTGCCATGTATCCGGCGACCTCCGCTTGTGCGGTTTCGGCGGTTCGCCGCATACTCGCGGCGTGCTAATCACAGATTCCCGCGACCTCGCCGAATTTTGCAGGCGGCTTGAGGGCGCTCCTTACGTTGCTGTAGACACTGAGTTCCTGAGAGAGAAGACCTACTGGCCGAAGCTTTGCCTCGTGCAGGTCGCGTACGATGACGCGGCGGCGGCGATTGACCCGTTGACCCGTGACATCGACCTTGAACCACTGTTTGAGCTGATGGACGATCAGGACGTACTGAAGGTGTTCCACTCGGCGTCGCAGGACATGGAAGTGTTCTTCAGCGTCTCCGGACGCGTGCCGCTCCCGATCTTCGACACCCAGGTCGCGGCGATGGTGGCCGGGTACGGCGAGCAGGTCGGTTACGCCACTCTAGCGTCGCAAATTGCCGGCGTGACGCTGGACAAGTCGTCGCAGCTCACCGACTGGTCGCTGCGACCGCTGTCGGACCGCCAGATCGAGTACGCCCTTGGTGATGTCACGCACCTCTGCACCATCTACGAAGAACTCGACGGTCGGCTCGAGGAAACCGGTCGGGGGTCCTGGGTGTCGGAAGAGATGGCGGCGCTCACCGACGTCTCGTCCTACAAAGCCGACCCGCGAAAAGCGTACCGACGGGTCCGCATCCGCCGCCCCAACCGCAAGGCCCTCGCCATCCTACGCGAGGTCGTCGCTTGGCGGGAGGAGACGGCGCAGCGTAGGAACCTGCCGCGCAACTGGGTTATCCGGGACGACGCGCTGGTCGAGATTTCGACGCATGCGCCACGGACCGTGGATGACCTGAGTCGAGTGCGCGGGCTGCGCGGCAACGCAGCGAACGGCCGTGATGGCGAGGCGCTGCTGGACGCAGTGCAGGCCGCGCTGGATATGCCGAAAAACGAGTGGCCGAAGATCCCGCCGCGACGGACCCCGATCCGCGGGCACGAGGCGCTGGTGGCGTTGCTCCAGACGCTGTTGCGGCTGCGCTGTGAGGACCACGATGTCGCCCCGAAGCTGGTCGCCACGCGTGACGAACTGAACCGGATTGCAACGACGAACGACCAGGACCTACGTCCGCTCAAAGGCTGGCGACGCGAGCTGTTCGGCAACGATGCGCTGGAGCTCAAAGCCGGACGACTGGGACTGACCGGTGATCGCGGGCAGGTGCGCGTGCTTAAACCGGATCAGCTGGAGTAAGGTCGTTGAGGGCGGATTGGCATTCTCCTTCCCCTCACCCAGGCCCTCTCCCGCAAGGGGAGAGGGGGCAAGTCTCGGCGGTTAGCAACTTGTTGCCGTAAGGGAGTATGGCAATACGTCCCCCACGGTCATCCTTCAATCACCTCGGAAACGAGACGCACCTTCCCTGTCATCCTGGGCATATATCAGCGTTGTGGTGATCCTTCAGCCTATGGCGCTGGAGTTCGCAGGCGGTTCCGCTCATTGAACGACGTTGGCGCTGTATTGCCCGATCTTGAATCAAGTTCAGGATGACAATATCCACGTGCTGTTGGCAGCGGGCGGGGCGAGCGCCGCCCCTACAATTTGCCAAATGCGCTGCAGGGGCGGATTAGTATCCGTCCGAAGGTGGGCTGCTGCCCACCCTTCCCGTCTGAGACAATGGCGCACGATTACCCGATCATCTGAATACCCGGGAGAACGCCCACACATGGAGCCTCGCGTTCATGTCAGCGACGAGATCCTCGATCGATTTCGCAAGGCCACTTCGGCCACCGTTTACAGCGCCGTGTGGCGGCACCCCGTGCAGGGGAGCGAGTGGTTTGCGTCGGCCAACTGGCAGCGCTGTTTGATGAAAAACGTGCTGCCGATGACGCACGGCGAAACGATGGTCGGCCGGGCGCGGACCCTCAGGTTTGTTCCACCAAGACCGGACCTGCTGAAAATCACGCGGCAGGGGGAGAACTCGCCGGAGTACATCGCGATGGGGACCTGCGGGCCGGGAGACATCCTGGTTGTGGAGGCCCACGCCGCGGAGCCGGAAGCCAACATCGTCGGCAACATGAAGGCCCGTCAGCTCTGGCACAACGGCGCGGTCGGGATCGTCACGGACGGCGGTATCCGCGACCTAGACATTATCGTGTCCGACTACGGCCTGTCGGTGTTCGCCGGCCACCGTTCGCCCGCCGGCAACCTGCCGTGGATCGAGGCGTACGAGGCCAACGGAGCGATCAATTGCGGCGGCGCGCTCGTGTTCCCGGGTGACGTGATCGTCGGGGACGACGACGGCGTTGTGGTCGTCCCCTGCCAGCTCGCCGAGGGCGTGATCGACTGGATTGAGGAGCAGGACAAGGCCGAGGAATTCGTGATCGGATTGATCGACGAGGAGAAGGCGCCGCCCGGCCGCTACTATCCGATATCGGAGGAGACCAAGGAACGTTACCGGCGCTGGGCCGAGGAGCGCGGTGGCGGTTAGGTGATGGGTCTATGGGTGAGGTTCTACGACAGGGCTTCTCCCTCACCCTCACCCGCTGGGAGAGGGGATTAAACGACGAGCCTGATTGCCGGGAGATCTCTGGCACATGGAGACGATTTTTCGTCCGAGCATCTGCCGAAAACGATGGAGTTGGGACGCCCGCGTGTGCTCGTGCTGGAAGCCATCGCCTACCGGGGCGACGGAATGCATCGCCGTCAGCCTGGTTCGCCGGGCCTTCCCCAGCCTACGGCGCCGTGAGCGGTTCCTCGGACTCCAGCGCGCCGTGCTCGGCCGCCAGTAGCCCCTGCTCGTCCATCTGCCGGGCTGCGTAAACGATCACGCCCGCCGCGTACTCCAGGCTGACCTCTGATGTGTTCAGCATGAAGTGATACAGATACGGATCGACCGGGCTGGACTCGAACGCCTTTTCAAAATACCTAGCCTGCGCCGAATCCGAGTGCTCGATCAGTTCCCTGGCGGCTTCTAGGCTCGGCAACTGCTCACGTTGCTGGATGCGGCGTGCCCGATCCTCTGATTCGCCGAGGAGTCCGACCCTGAGAACGCCGGTCGTACCCCGCAGTATGGCGCCTCCGCCCCTGCTCAGGATGACGGCATCGCCGGCTGCTGCGATCTCACGGATCACTTCGGCGGTCGTGTCGATGAACTGAGACTCGTGAAGCTCCTCGGCGCGTGTCGCCGGGGCGGCCTCAAAATCACGATACGGTCGTGAAACAAGGACTTCCATTCCGGGGCCGAAGTAAGGGTCGCCCGCTCCGGCGCTTCCGGTTCGTTCCAGGGTGCGCTGGATGAATGAGATGAAACGATCACCCCGTGATGGGAGGCGGCGCTCAGAATCCTGGACGGCTTCAACGGTCGCGCCCACTCGTCGACCGATTTCGGACAGAAGCAATCGGTCTACAAAATCCAGGCCTAGAGCCCGGGCGACCAGTCGCCCCACTCCGGGGCCACCTGCTCCGACCCGTCCTTCGATAGTAATAACTGGCATTTGACCCCTCCCTCGTTTGTGAGATCAGCTGTCGTCTGAAGGTTAACAGGTGACGGACGGAATTTCGCTGCTGGTTGAAGGCTGCTGGGCGTTGCCGAAATCAGGCAAGCCAACGATTCTCCAATAAGAATATATGTTCTAATTCTATCTACAAAACTATAACAAATGCAGGCGCTGGCACAGATCATTCCGGGTATCCAGGGATGTGGCCATGGAGAGTGCGAGGGAGCCTGAACGGGGAGGGGCGATTGACGCAGACGGCGGGGGTGGGGATGGATGGTGCGCTGGAACGCGTGAACGGCGTAACGGCACGCCGGAGTTCAGAACCCGGCCTGGTGACGAAGTGGCTTTCGGTACGGGCGCTGGAAACCGATGACCCGGAACCCGGAAACCTGAACGGGAACGGCCCGGGCGAAACGCTGACATTTGTGGCGTCGAGCCTGGGTGAAGATCGCGCCGGTGATATGACGCTGGCACACGGGTCGGACAAATTCACGGTCGCCGGCGGAGACACCCACGTCGAGAACGAAAACAGCCTCGTCATCGGCCACTCGTCTCAGTACGCCCACGACGCTCTCAGCCTTGGAGAGTTTCAGATGCTGGGGCTCGGCGCGCTCGACTCTGAGATGGTTCTGGGCACATGGTCGAACGACTCGAACGGATTCACGCTCGGGTTTAAAAAGTCACGCGATACAGCATCGGGAGCAACGACCTTGTTGCGGATGGCGATGCCATCTTGAAGTTGACCGGCTACGCCGTCAATGCCCGGGCGAAATGCCTATTTTGCCGGGATCTCCTCGATGCGGATGATGTGCTTTGACGACTCGTAGTACCAGACGCTGACGCGCATTCCGGGGCGCAAACGGCGGAGCGCCTTTAGCGCCAGACCGTAGTGCACGCCATCGATTACGATCAACCCGAGGTGCGTACCGCGCCCGCCAAACCACTGCCAGTTCCACCCCGTGGCGTCCACCACTCCCACGCCTTCACCGGCCTTCACCGCCCGGGCCTGATCACGCGTGAGGACGACCGTCCGGCGGGCCACCAGGTAGAGCAGCCACAGGATGAAGATCCCGAACGGAATCCCGAATAACAGGTTGTCGATCCCAAACGCCCCGAAAACCCAGGCGGCGGGCGCGAACACAACGCCGATCAGCCCCAGAAAGCGAAACACCTCCATGTCCAGCGGCGACTGGATGTGGGGATCACGCGGGATTACTTCCTCGTTAGTCGGCTCGGGGGGTGTCTGGAACGGTTGTGGAGAGTTGCCCATGTGCAACCATTCTAGGGTCGCTAGCTGCACGCCGTCCGTCCCAGGATTGCTATCGGCGAGCAATCTTTCCGGGTGACACACCGAGACGAAATATACAGCGCGCCGGGCAATGCTCACCCGCCAAAGATATGGCTGACGAACGTAGGTGCTAATGCGGCGCATCCGTTTATCAGCCTGCGCTTTGAGGGCGGCCACCCACTGCGATACGGCGTTCGACACGCTCACCTAAGGCGACAACGGCGATGAACAATGCACCTATCAGGGCGTTGGTGGGCTTCAAGTTGATACGTCCGTACTTTTCAGGTTGTTTTTTCTGGCGGGGAGTCGTCGCAGGGGCGTGATTACCTCGTCCATCACCGGGCTCCCCTTGCCAGTAAGACGCTCAAAGATCGCTCAAAGGTGCGGGCGAATTTTCGGTTCACCGAGAAACCCCGATGGAAGGCCGGTATCCTTGCCTGCGCGGACGGTCTGCTGCGTCGGCTGGATTGGGGCCTTTATGGAAAGCCCCCGCGTCGTTTTAAACAATCTGTGAATCGAGATCGAAGCGCCATATGACACCTGTACGTAAAGTTCTTGTTACCGGTTCGGGCGGTCTTATCGGCGGAGCGCTATTCCGCGAATTCGGTGACCGGTTTGAGTTCTCCGGCCTGGACATCGGGCCGTCCGGTAGCGGGGATGTCCCGATGACGGTTGGCGATCTTTCCGATATGGAGAGCGTGCGGCCGGTTTTCGACGGCGCGGATGCGGTGGTCCACCTGGGCGCCGATTCAAACCAGAACGCGCCGTGGTCGAGCGTCCTGCCAAACAACCTGATCTCCACCCGTAATGTGTTCGAGGCGTGCCGCGATGCCGGGGTGAAGCGCATCGTATTCGCCAGCTCGAACCACGCCGTCGGAATGCACGAGCTGGACGATCCGTACAGCAGGATACGCGTCGGCGATTACACGGGACTGGACCCCGAAAATATCCGACAGATAGACCACACCATCCAGATCCGACCTGACGGACAGTATGGGATCAGCAAGGCGTTTGGCGAGGCGACCGGGGCGTACTACGCCGAGAACTTCGGGATGGAGGTGGCCTGCCTCCGCATCGGGACTGTCAATCGCGCCAACCGCCCGACAGAGGTCCGACAACTGGCGACCTGGTGCAGTCACCGCGACGTGCTCCAGCTAATCCAGCGTTGCCTGGAGGTTGAGCCGCTCCAGTTCGACATCTTTTACGGCGTGTCTGATAACAAGTGGCGATTCTGGGACATCGACCACGCCCGCGACGTCCTCGGCTACGCGCCGCAAGACAACGGAGAGGACTACCGGGACTCGCTCTAACCGAGGGACGCCGCCCTGGCAACACCTTGTGAGGGTGTTGCACTTCGTTTGTGAACTCAGGGAATCCGGGGACGTCGTCATGTCAGTAAATGTGTTCGGGACAGACAATGCGCTGGCGTCTTCGGCCTGTGGCGGAACCCCTCATCCTGCACCTTCTCCCAATTGGGAGAAGGTAACGGTTCGCCCGATCAACCGATAATCAGGTTTAGAACCACCCGCTGATATGATTGCCGATGAGGCTCCCTTTCCTGACATTAAAGTTTTGGGGGCCTTTCGTTTTGTAAGCCGAACACGGCCCGGAGCACAGATTTGACCGTTCGTGACCAGATGCAAGACGCCCTCAAGGGGCACGGGGCGGACTTCGTCGAGATCCGCCTGGAAGAATCGGACTCCTCGCGCATCCAGTACAGGGCGCGTGAGATTGAGGAGACCGGTCGTACCTCCGGACGTGGGGGCTCCGTAAGGGCTGCCGTGAAGGGCGGCTGGGGCTTTGTCAGTTTTAACGACACCGACGATCTCGAATCCCGGGTGAAACTGGCGGTCGAGCAAGCTCACGCCGTGGGCGACGCGAAGACGGAACTGGCTGAAACCGAGCCCTCGGTCGCCGACGTGCCGCCGGTGCTGGTGAACGACCCCGGCAACATCTCCCTGTCTGACAAGAAAGACCGGATGGATCACTACAACGATCTCATCTGGTCCACCCCGGGCATCCAGAGCTCCACCGTGATCTACGCCGACAATCGCCGCCGTGTCCACTACGTGAACAGCGAAGGCACCGCCGTCGATCAGGAGTTCGTCCACGTCATCTGCTACATCGCTGCGATCGCACGAGATGGGGGTGATGTGCAGCAGGCTGGGTTCTCTATCGGGAGCCTGGGTGATTACGGACTAACCGAGGGGTTGGACGACGAGATACGGGCCGTCGGAAAGCGCGCCGTGGATCTGCTAAAAGCCCCGGGGATCGACGGCGGCGAGCGGACGGTGATCTTGGACCCGGTGCTCGCCGGAGTGTTCGCTCATGAAGCGTTCGGACACCTTTCGGAGGCCGACCATGTTTACGAGAGCGACCAGCTCAAAGAGATCATGGTATTGGGTCGGCAGTTTGGCCAGCCGCACCTGAATATCGTGGACGGCGGCGCCATCCCGGGGCTGCGCGGCTCCATGTCGTACGACGACGAGGGCACGCCGACCAAACGCAGCGATCTGATACGAGACGGTGTACTGGTGGGACGGCTGCACTCACGCGAGACGGCCGCAAAGATGGGCGAAAAGCCCTCCGGCAACGCTCGCGCCATCAGCTTCAACCATCCGCCGATCGTCCGTATGACCAACACCGTTATCGAGCCGGGTGACGCCTCGTTTGAAGACCTGTTTGAAGGCGTCGACGACGGTGTTTACGTCCGCAACTGGTACGGCGGCATGACCGAGATGGAGATGTTCACCTTTTCCTCCGGAGAGGCGTACCGGATCCGAAACGGTCGGATCGAAGAGATGGTCCGACCGGTGAAATTGTCGGGCAACGTGTTCAAAACACTGCACCAGATCGACGGCATCGGTCGCGACCTCGGCATGAACCAGGGAGGCGGATGCGGCAAGGCCGGACAGAGCCCCCTACCGGTTTCCAACGGGAGTCCACATATCCGCATCCAAAATTGCCTGGTATCGGGAGCGTAGCCGATGGCCGATCTTTTCCAGTCAGCAAAAGACGCCGGGTTTGACCAGGCCGAGGTTTACCGAGTCTCCAGCCAGAGCCAGCCGATCCGGTTCGAGGCCAATCGACTCAAAGAGGCCACCCGTCGCGACACATCGGGCGCCGCCTTGCGGGTCATCAAAGACGGCAAGCTTGGGTTATCCGCCACTACCGATCCCGCGATGGAAACCGATCTTCCGGCGCGCCTTGAAGAGCTAATCTCTTTTGGGGCCGAAGCTTCTTTCGAATTGCCAGGACCGTCCAACGTTCCGGAGGTAGATATCTTTGACCCGGCCGTGGAGTCGCTCGCATTCGACGCCATGGTCGAGACCGGCCAAACCCTGATCGACGCCGTCCGTGAAGGCTGGCCGGAACTGAACTGCTCCGCCAGCGTTTCGCGTGGGGTGCACAGCCAGAACCTGGTCAACACCGCAGGATTGGACGTGGGCTTCCGGCAAACGTCCTACTCGGTCGGATTCGGTGGGGAGCTGGTTCGGGGCGACGACATGTTGTCCGTGTGGGAAGGCTTCGCGGCATCCCGCATGTTCACGGACACGGACTGGATGGTCGAATCCTTGCGTCGACAGCTTGAGTGGGCTCGCAATACCGCCTCGACCCCGACAGGCCAGGTTCCCGTCATCTTTACACCGCGAGGCGTGTCGGCCGTCCTGCTCAGGCCGCTTCTCGGCGGTTTCAACGGCAAATCAGTAATGACCGGCAGCTCCCCGATTGGCGACAGGATCGGCGAGCGCGTGATAGATGAACGGATCTCCGTATTCGATGACCCGACGATCGACGGAGCGATCGGAAGCCGCCCGGTCGACGATGAGGGCATTCCGAGCCGGCGTATGGCGCTGATCGATCACGGCGTCGTGAGCAACTTCCTGTACGACCTTCAGACTGCCGGCCGCATGAATGCCACCAGCACCGGGGCCGCGGGGCGCGGGCTTTCGACGCTCCCGGGTCCAAGGACCAGCGTCTTGGACGTTGCGCCGGGCGAGACGCCTTACGACGATCTGTTCCTCGGCATCAAAGAGGGCATCATGGTTGAGCGGCTTCTTGGCGCCGGCCAGGGCAACGAGATGGGCGGCGATTTTAAGGCGAACGTCTCGCTTGGATATAAGATCGAAAACGGCAAAATAGTGGGTCGGATCAAAGACACGATGATCTCCGGTAACGTTTACGACGCTCTGAGCAAGCTGGAAGCCGTATCTGACACGGCAGAATGGGTGTACGGGAGCCTGCGGGCGCCGGCGATCCGCTGTCTGGGCGTGGAAGTGGCCGCGGCCAGCTAAGCGACGGCTTCCAGCAGCAGCACGGGGTGTACCACAAAGGAAAACGGACTTGGGACTGCCTGACTTTTTACATAAGATTGAAGAAGAGATCGAAGAACCTGAATCGATCCCTTACTCAACCCTGTCCGAGCTATCCAGGATCGGCGCCGTCGACGCCCAGGAACTCGCGGAGTACCTAGGTTTCTGGAACCCGGAACAGGTCCGCGATCTGTACGCCCGCCTGACATCGATGATCGAGGCCGACCTCCAGATGGAGTTCGACTCCATCTTCCTGCAGGGCCTGGAGTGGCGCGACGAAGTGGTCCGTTCACTGTCCGTGACCGGACTCGGCGAGAGTACGCACCCGTCCCTACTGCGCCACTTTGTGCGCATGCTGCGGAACGACGATTCAGAGGACGTCCGCATCGCCGCCGCTCTTGGGTTGTCTCGTATCGCGACGCTGGCGCATGAGGACAAGATTCCCGCACGCCAGACCGTGGAGCTTCAGGCCATGTTGACCGAATGCTTCAACGACGAGCTGGAGACGTCCGATGTTCGGCGTCGCGCGTTGGAGGCGCTTGCCATATTTCAGGGCGATGTGATCGAGGCTTACATCGAGATCGGATATGAAGAGGGCGAAAATGACGAGGAAGAGGACGCCAAAATGCGACAGTCGGCCATCCACGCCATGGGCCGGAACTGCAACCCGAAGTGGACCGAGATCGTCGTGAAAGAGCTTGAAAGCGCCGACGCCGCGTGCCGGTTTGAAGCCGCCATCGCACTCGGCCAGGTTGGCACCGAGGAACACTTGCCCCACCTGCTGGAGCTTATGGACGACGAGGATATCGAGGTCCAGACAGCGGCCGTACGGGCGATAAGTTTCATCGGTGGGGCGCAGGCGCAACGCACGCTGAGAAAGCTTCTCACGAGCACCGAGCCGGCGGTTGTTGAAGCGGCGAAAGAGTCACTCCGGTACGTGGACGCCGAGGATATGTCGATGTTTGAGGAGCGGGCGCAAACCGTAGAACAGGTGATGGAAGAGGCGCAGCCCTTCCTGCCGGAGGACGAGGAGAACCTGTACCTGGACGACACGGACCTGGAGGCGCAGGGGTTCCACTCGCCCGGTGAGCGCGACACCAGCCTGGACTGGGTGGGCGAGGAAGAGGACTGGGACGACGATCCGATGACGATCACGGACGAGGATCTGGGACCGGGCGGCGGGTAGCGCGCGTTGTTGGGGCGATTGGAATCGACCCCAGGGCGGATAATCATTCGCGCCGCCGGCGTTTTTGCGTCCGTTGCCAGTGTCGTCGTCATCCTGAACTCGATTCAGGATCCGTTCGCACAACCATCACAGTTGTTTCGGCCCTCAACCTTCATCTGTCGTTCCGAAGTCGGCACGCCCAAGACGCCTCGCTTATGAGGGTTCTTCCGGGGTTCCGTGCATCTGAGTGTTCCGTTGCCGTCACACCGCTTACATCCTCGCTGATTGCGCGATCGCGGCGAGCCTGGACGGACCCGGAGGTGGGGTACGAGCGTTTATTTGAATTACCCGGGAGATCCTTCGCGTGCCAGTTCAGGATGACAGGATTGCTGCCGCGGACGTTTTCTGGAGTCCAAGAGTCATGGGCGTGGGTGGAGCAAGCGCCGTCCTACGATGTTGTCGCACCACCCTGCAGCCCGTTTCCTGAGGCCGACCGAGCCCACCCTGAGGTTCTCGAAGGGCGGACGTCTCAAGGAAAAACGCGCGTTACTCTATCGCTACCACGCTGGTCTTCGCCGGGAGCAAGATGGGCCAGCTGTAGGGTGTTACGGATGAGCCGTTTTCTGGGGATGCGACCGGTTGTTGCACGATGAACTCGGCAAAGCTGTCCACGTTGTACGCAACGAAGGCCGAGGACAGCCGCTTCACGTGCATATCGATCTCGGCGTTCAAACCGCCATCGCCAGAGGCCAGCTCGACGCGACCCAACAGCGGCTTCCCTGCCATCGACGCTCTGACGATCTCCTCACCGCCGCCAAGCACCGTCCCCTCGACCTCCACCAGCCGCTCGGTCACGTCGACGAACGTGCCTTTCCACAACCCATCCTCCCGGAAGCGCGGCGTATGGCTGGAGTAGGCCCGGAAGATCACGTACTCCTGATCGGAGAAGATGCCGTTGAAGTCGTAATTACTCCGGTAGAACAGACCCCTCGGTGCGAAGGTGTCTTCCGACTTGCATGAGGCGAAGAACAGGTAGCGAGCCGACTTCCCGGAGCGGGTGTCGGTGATCGTCGTCCGCGACTCCACCTGGAGGTGGGCGTTGTTCTAATATCGACCACCTTGAGATAGGAAAGTCAAGAAAGAGCGGACGCAGTCCAGTTCCTGCATCCGGTTATTTCTTCCCTTAATTTTTCTAGCCTGACACGGAATCGGCAAGATCGAAGGCGTGGGCCGCCGCACCCACCAGGCTCACGTCGTCGCCTAGAAGCGATACGTACAGCGGGACGGCGTCCTTGAAGTGCGGGAGCGCCTTGTCCTCGATCAGGGCTTCCAGGTCGCTCCAGTAGGGCTGTAAAGCCCCGGTCACGGCGCCGCCCACGACGAGGTACTCCGGATCGAGCGTGTTCAGGATGTCGGCAAAACCGGTGGCCACGGCGTCGACAACGCTTTCCACGACCTCGACCGCCAGCGTATCGCCGTCCGCTGCGGCCTCGAACACGATCTGAGAGCTGATAGCTGACGTATCGCCCCCCACCATCTCCAGCATTCGGGTGCTTCGCCCATTCTCGATGGCCGTCACCGTGGCGCGTGCAATGCCCCCGCCCGATGCGATGCCCTCAAGACAGCCGTCGCACCCAACATTGCAACTTTGGCCGCCGGGCCTAACCAGCAGATGCCCCATCTCTCCGGCATGGCCATGCGCGCCGGTGACCATCTGCCCGTTGGTGATGATCCCGCCGCCGACGCCGGTGCTGAGCGTCACGTACAAGAGGTGTTGTGCGTCCTTTCCAACGCCGTAGCGCGACTCGGCAAGCGCGCCTAGCGTCGCGTCGTGGCCGATCGTCACCGGCAGATTCAGCGATGTCGCAAGACCCGGCTTCATCGTTTTGCCGTGCCAGCCGGGGAGGTTCGGTGGGTGCACATAAACCCCCGTCGTGGGATCGATCGGCCCGGCGGACGAGAGGACTACACCGCCAACCTGTTCCCTGGGCACGCCGGAGGCCACTTTTTCAAAAAGGGCCCTCAGTCGCTCCTCGGCCGAGGGCAATCCTTTCTCGGGCTCCGTCGCACAAGAGCCCCTCGCCACCAGTGATCCGCTGCGGTCGGCAAGTGCCGCGCGCATGTTGGTGCCGCCGATATCGCTGGCGAGGACGTATTTGATTTGGCTCGGCATGGTCGGGATTCTAACGGAGCCGGCGGTCTTCACAGACCGGGCCGCTGATATCATTGGGGCCGCAATCAGCCCGTTATTCCGGTGGAGACGGGACTCTAGCCGCGATCCCCGTCCACAACGCACGCCACCACCCGATTCGCTCCTTCTGGATTTCGTCCTGAGTGGACATGTCGGTGAGGCAACGAAAGACGGTAAGGACATCGTTCGAGTACTCGCATGGAACAACCCTTCACACACAGCATAGACCTGTCGCGCGTCACGCATCGTCGCGGGCAGTCCCCGGACCTTGAGCCTAAGCGCCAGCGGGCGTGGGACCGGATGGACGATCGGGAGCAGCGCTACGTGGTGAGTGTCTACAACAAACCGATCACGGATTGGGACCTGCCATTTGCCGAACTCGGCAGTGCGTACGAGCGAGTGCTGTACGTGCTTGTCACAACGGACAGGGCGCTCAGCGCTGACCAGATCGCGTATCTGCTCATCGCCCGTCACTACCGCAACGCCGACATCACCTCTATCCGGAAGCAGCTCGCCATCGGGGTCCGGCAGACCCACCTCCGCTTGGTCGGCCACGACCGTTACGGATCGACCGAAGACGCCGACGAGAAGATCAGGCAGATCGAGCAACAGTGGCGTGCCAAACGCAACGCAGCACGTGTAGCGCGCGTCATCCGGGCGGCCCATGACGCCGGAATAGACGCGCCCGATCTCTCGCTGGAGCCGGAGCCGGTGGCCGAGAAATCTTCAGATGCGCCGGATGACGCCTCCCTGGAGGAGCGATCCCCGGGGCTGACCGGGGAGTTCGAGGGCGATGGAGAAGATTCTCATCAGGTTGACGGTTGACATCACCGGACAGCGCCCCGAGTAACACCGCAGGGATGGACACTGGGATCGGCGATTACCGATTACTCCGCCTTCTGCCAGATGATGGTCAACGACGGAAACCTGAACGGCACACGGATTCTCGGCCCGAAGACGGTCGATCTGATGACGCGGAGCCACCTGCCGGATGAGGTCAAGACCTTCACCGCGCACAAACGTCATCGCCCAACAGGACAACCCCAGATATTCCCCTCTGCAAGGGGCTTAGCGGGTGTTGGCGGCTTCCTGGGCCTCTTTGGCCTCACGCCGCTGACGGGCCGTCTTCGGGCCATCGTCGCCGATCGGATCGATCTTGCGCATCGCGAGGATCTCGGTTGCTTCGCCGTCCTTGACCTCGTAAACATGCGTGGCGATGCCGTCGACGATTCCCGGGTCGTGGCTGGCGCAGATGATCGTACCGTCGTAACTGGCCAGCGCCTCGATCAGGCGGGCGCGGGTGGCGCGGTCCAAGTGGTTCGTAGGCTCGTCAAGGAGAAGAACGTTGGTGGGTTGAATCAGGAACTTCGCCAGCGCCACACGGGAACGCTCCCCGCCGGATAGGACCTTGACGGGTTTGAACACGTCATCCCCGCCGAAAAGGAACTGGCCGAGGATCGCTCGAAGCCGCACGTCGGGTGCGCCGTTTGAGCCCTCCCGTACCTCTTCGATCACGGTACGGTTCGGGTCCAGCGCCTCGTCCTGGTGTTGATCGTAATAACCGGGCCGGGCGCGTTCCGCCCAGGCGATCGTCCCTTCATCGGCGTCGAGCGAACCGACCGCTATGCGCAGCAACGTGCTCTTGCCGCCGCCGTTCTCGCCGATGAGGCACACTTTGTGCCCACGTTCGGTATCCAGATTCACGTCCACCAGCACCGTCTCGTCGCCGAACGATTTCACAACGCCGCGCATCTTCAGGACTTCTCGTTCGGTACGTCCGTTGGCCTTGAGCGCGAAACGCACCTCAGGGGCCTTACGCACCTGCTCGAGGATGTCCATCTTTTCGAGCGCAGCTTCCCTGCTCCGGACCTGTGCAGCCTTGGTCGCCTTGGAGCGGAACCGTTCAATGAAGCGCCGCTGCCGTGCGATCTCACGCCGCTGGCGTAAACGGGCGCGTTCACGTGCCTCTGCACGGGCCTTCTTCTCTGCGAGGTAAGCGCTGAAATTACCTGCAAAGGTGGTGATGGCGCCGCGGTCGATCTCCATTACCTTGGTGACGACCTTGTCCATAAACTCGCCATCGTGCGTGACGATCACCACTGCGCCCGGGTATTCCTTCAGATAAGTCGCCAACCAGTCACGGGCGGCGGCGTCTAGGTGGTTGGTCGGCTCGTCAAACAGTGCGTGCTCCGGGACTGACACCAGGATCTTGGCCAGCGCGACCCGCATCTGCCAGCCACCGGAAAACTCCGCGCAGAGCTTGTCCCAGTCCGGGCGCTCGAAACCGAGGCCGTCCAGCACCCTGCCGATGCGTGCCTCGATCCGGTATCCGTCGAGCAATTCGTAGCGCTCGTAAAGCGCCGTCTGCTCGTCGACGAGCTCCATGATGTCGCCCTCGCCCGTCTCGAGCATCTTCCCGACTTCTTCGAGACGGCGTCGGATTTCGAGCGCCTCCGGGAACGCCTTCCACAGCTCGTCAACGAGAGTGTTTTCTGGCGTGAGGTCCGCCTCCTGCTTCAGGAAACCGATCGCACCGTTCCGGTGACCCACCGAACCCGCCTCGGGGTCTTCCTGTCCCGTGATGAGCCGGAGGAGGGTCGATTTGCCAGCCCCGTTCGGTCCGACGATGCCGACGCGGTCGTTCTCGCCAATGACAAACGTCACGTCGTCGAACAACTCTTGCGTTCCGTAGAACATGGCTAATTTATTGGCGAAGAGCATCTATTTGTTCTCTGTGTCTGGAGACGTCAAGCGGGCGCTCGCGTTAAACCGCGAACAGGCAGCAAGGTTTATCGATTGATTTGGTGACGGGTCCAATTAGTCGGGCGCGTCTATATGCGTATTGCCCCGGTCACATCGTTTGCGAAGCGGTGTTGTATGCCCGGCAACTCCGTTGGACGCATCCATCGACAGAACAGGACCCCGACCAAACGGCGCAAATCACGCCACGGTCAGTAATCATACCGCGACATCGGCCCTGGAACACGTAGAACTTCTGGGTGAATCCACCCAATATTGACCGGTCGAGGCCTGTATTCAAAACGATTTGCATCCGCCGAAGCAGGGCTGCAGCAAAGTTTTCAGTGAAGACGACTGGCCGGTTAGTTCTATTGACGGCTAATCCTGAATACAGGCGTAAATGTCTCCCAAAGTTTCCGACCAACATCTCAAAGAGCGACGCAATCACATCATGGACGCGACCGTCCGGTGTTTCTCGGGCGATGGGTTCCATCAAACCACGATTCCGCGCCCCGGCCCATGCTTTCAAAAGTCATCTTGAGTAGCTTGCGATGAAGGATCTCGCCGCCGGATGGCCGCACGCACGCCGGATGTTCTCGCGCTCTACGACCGGCGATTTCCCTGAATCACGTTCAGAACAGGCTCTTCGCATGCCAGCTCAGGGTGACCGGATGTTGAAAGGTGTCGTCGTGGAACTAACGCCACTGACAGAGTCTGATGGATCCTGAATCAGGTTCAGGACGACCTGGGGTGGCGGGCCGTCTCGATAGCGGCTCGGCGTGGACGTATTGCCATACGCCCGTACGATGCGCCCGCTCCAAGCTTTGCCTGGAACTTTGCCTCCTCTCCCTTTGCGGGAGAGGGCCGGGGTGAGTGGTTCTCATGGTGGAGGTAATCCGCCTTCAAATCTACCGTCCCAGGACCTCCGCCATCTTCGCCCCGATAACCGCCGCCGACTCTGCTACATGCACCCCGGCCTCTTTGAGCCCACGGATCTTCTCGGAGGCGAGCGCGGCTTTGCCCGTGATGACCGCCCCGGCGTGTCCCATGCGTTTTCCGGGAGGCGCCGTTTGGCCGACAATCGCGCCTACGACCGACTTAGTGACGTGGTTCTTAATGAACTCCGCCGCCTGCTGTTCCTTGGTCCCGCCGATCTCGCCGATCATCACGATGGCGTCGGTCTCGTCGTCGTTCTCAAACATCTCGAGGACGTCCACAAATGTCGTGCCGTGCAGGGGGTCGCCGCCGATTCCGATGCATGTCGACTGGCCGATTCCCAGATCCGTTAGCTGCATCACTGCCTCGTAGGTCAGCGTGCCGCTGCGCGACACCACGCCCACCCGGCCTTCGCTCAGGATGTTGCCGGGGATGATGCCGACCTTCGCCCGGGAGCTGGGATGGATCAGGCCCGGGCAGTTGGGGCCAAGCAACCGTGAAGATTTGCCCTCGATATACGCCAGCGTCGTCACCATGTCCTGCACCGGAACGCCCTCGCTGATGCAGACGACGAGGGGTAGCCCCGCGTCGACCTGCTCGATGATGGCGTCAGCGGCGCCGGCGGCTGGCACGAAGATCAACCCGACGTTAGCGCCGGTCGCTTCAACGGCCTCTGCGACAGTCTCGAATATCGGGACCTCGTCCTCAAACTTCGTCCCGTCACGGCGCGGGTGCACGCCTGCCACCATGTTTGTCCCGTACGCCCGGCAACTGCTGGCCTGGAACGACCCGTCCCGTCCAAGCCCCTGCACAAGCAGGCGTGTATTCTCGTCGACAAGGATGCCCATCTAAGCGTTGCTCCCGTCTGCGCCAAGCACCTGAGTAAGCGCAGTGGCTGCCTCGCCAAGGTCGCCGACCGTCGTGACGTTGAGGCCCGCGTCGGCCAGGATTTGCAGACCCTCATTAGCGTTAGTGCCGCGCATGGCGACCACCAGCGGCATCTGCGTGCCGGTGTATTGGGCGCCCATGACGATCCCCCGGGCCGCCACATCGCAGCGAAGAATCCCGCCGAAAAGGTTAACCAGAATTACCTCAACATCATCGTCTGAGACGATGATCTCAAACGCCTCAGCGATCTTGTCTTCCGCCGCGCCACCGCCCACGTCTAAGAAATTGGCCGGGGCCGCGCCGGCCGTCTTTGTGATATCCATCGTCGCCATCGCCAACCCCGCTCCGTTGACCATGCATCCCACGCGGCCACCGTCCAGCTTCACGTACGCCAGCCCGGCGTCGTGCGCCTTCTGCTCGAGCTCGTCGTTCTGTTCCGAATCCTCAAGGTCCAGAATCTCCCTGTGCCGGAACAGCGCGTCGTCCTCAAAGGCGATCTTGGCGTCCAGCGCCATGACCCGTCCGTCGGTTGTCACCACCAGCGGGTTGATCTCCACCAGCGAGGCGTCCAGTTCTTGAAATACACGGCACAGGTTCGTGATGAGGCCCGTCGCCGGCTGCACGAGATCGGTGGGAACCCCGATCTTCATGGCGATGTCGCGGGCGTGATAGGGAGACAACCCAATGAGCGGGTCGACCGCGTGTCGGACGATCTTATTCGGTGTGTTTGCGGCCACCTCCTCGATCTCTACGCCGCCCTCTGAGCTCGCCATCACCATCGCCGCTTTTGCATCGGCGTCCATTGTGATCGCCACGTATAGCTCGTCTGCGATATCGGTCAGCTCGGCCACGAGCACCTTACGCACCGGGGCACCCCCGGCCTTCGTCTGATGGGTGACCAGATTCGTCCCGAGCATCCCGGCTGCGGCTTCCGCTGCCTCGTCCGGGGCCTGGACGAGCTTGACGCCGCCCGCCTTGCCGCGCCCGCCCGCGTGGACCTGGGCTTTGACGGCGACGCGTCCGCCGAACTCAACGGCGAGTTGACGCGCTTCATCGGGCGTGGATGCGACACCGGCGCGTGGAACCGAGACCCCGTAGGATTCGAGTATCTCGCGTGCCTGATACTCATGAATGTTCATATTTGAATTCTGCTTTTATCCCGCTCTGAAATCCGTCGTTTTTCATGGGCCGCCGACCCGGAGGGCGGCGTGAGACGGCCGATCAGCTGCCCTCCGCCTCTTCCACGTTCGCCTTGAGCCGGTCCAGTTCCTTGATAAGTCGCTTCCGGGTGAACATCATGCCCGCAATACCGGAGGCGTTCAGCTCAGCGGTGAGATGCGTACCGCCGTTATCCGCCACGAACGTGAAGTGCTGCAACACGCGCCCGCCAACGGGCAGGCCGGTTTCAAATCCCAGCTCACGATCGAGATCGTAAACGGTCACGGCACCGTCGAGGTTCATCCCCATCACACGGCACGCCATCGGCCCGTTCTCGGTCCAGCCTTTCGGGAGGCTGACATTCTCTATCTGCGGCCACCATGCCCGCCACCGTTTGAGGTCGGTCATGGCGGCAAACACCATCGATACCGGTGCGTCGATGACAACTGATTCCTCGTGGTGCGGCAAATTGACCTCGGGATCCATCGCCAGCTCGACGACGTCGTCTTTGACGGTCGGGAGGCGACGAATATCGTAGTCACCCCTCAGTCGGGTGTCCACTTGTAGAACATGTGCGTCGGCTCGTGGGCTCCGCCCGTTCAGACGAACCGGGCGTTGGCCCCTCCCAGACCCGCGATCTGAATCTCCACCAGGTCGCCCCGTTCCAGCCACTTCGTTTCGACGATGCTGCCCAGGAAGACAAACTCTCCCGCCTGAAGCGGCGAGTCGTGTTGCGCGGCCGTGTTCGCCAGCCACGCGAGCGCCTCGAACGGATGCCCCATGATGTCGCCGCCAACGCCGGAACCAACCTCGACGCCGTTTATGGACATCGTCCCGCGTAACGACACCAGGTCCAGCTCGCGCCACCCCGTGAGCGGCGCACCGAGCACGCAACCCGCCCCGAAGAAATCGTCCGCGATCAGCGTCGCCACGTCCATTGAGCGATAGTCGACCCAGCGATCGTCCACGACCTCTATTCCGCACATAACCGCCTCAACGGCACGCGCCACTCTGGAACAATCGTAAGGTGAGCTGGAAGCCGGAAGGCCCTCACCCAGCCGGACCACAATCTCGCATTCGACCCCCACGTGATGGAACGACGAGAAATCGAACTCGCCGTCGCCGTCACGGACCGTCGGCGCGTACACAAATCCGGCGCAGGGATTCGGAATCTGCAGGTACTCCTGCATCACCGCCGTCGTGCATCCGATCTTCCGTCCACCCGGCTCGCCGTACCCGCTGGCGGTCAGCCGTTCCCGGACCGCAGCCTGCAGCCGGTAGGCGTCCGCCTCATCGGAAGGCCGATCCCCCTCCGGGAGATGGTCCAGTCTAGTGTGAGTCAGCCGTCCGGCGGAGAGGTTACCCGCCGCTCTCTCGATGGCCCCGGAGTCCATGGTCCCACCTGTCTTATTCGATGCGTACATCCCCTAAGCTACAAGCTTACAACCCGGCATCCCGGGATAGCCGCCCGACCGCCCGAAAAGCAAACCGCCCCGGTGACCGAAGTCACCGGGGCGGTTTCGCTAACAAAAGCTATCGGGCGCTAACGCCTACCAGCTGCGGGACTGCCGCTGCTGCGAGAAGCAAGAGTTGCAGTACACCGGTCGGTCGCCGCGCGGTTGGAAAGGCACCTGGGCCTCCTGTCCGCACTGCGCGCAAGTGGTGGTGAACATGGGACGGTCGGATCGGAATCCGCCGCCGCCGCCGCCGCCGCCGTAGCCGCCGCCACCGCCGCCGCCCTGGGCCCTGCGGGCTGCTCGACAAGACGGGCAACGTTTGGGGTCGGAGTAGCCACGCTCTGAGTGGTACTGCTGGTCGTCTGCGCTAAACACGAACTCTTGCCCGCACTCAACACACGCTATATTTCGATCCTGGAACACTTCAATCCATCTCCATGGTCTTGTTCGGGGCATCTCGGACTGGTCATCACGGATCCGAGCATTGCCGGTTAACCATGGGACGAGCTTTCTTACATGCCTACTGACACAATAACATACCGAAAGCGCAGTAGCCCGCTTTAAATGCGAGGCAAAGACGTGCGATTTCGGCGCACGTACCCGTCAGCGTCATTGCCGTTCCGAAGGCCCACGGGCCCCTAATGGGCGAATCCCGTGCCCGCCGGATCAAGTCCAATCCCGCCTGGTTTCCGTAGGTTGGGAGACGGAATATCAACCCGGATCGACGACTTCGCTGTAAGATTCATGCTCCCCGGCTGCATCAACTGAGGCTTATAGCCCCGACCCCACGGAGGGAATTGAGGGAATTGTTGCACGTGACAACCGGGCATAAGAACTTCCTACCCATTTCGCTGGCACTTCTCGCATCTATTCTCGTCGCCTGCTCCGGAGGAGATGGCGACAGCATCGTGCTCGACCTGCCAGGAATTCAACCGCTGTCCAACGGCTTCCACTACGAGGGCTGGATGGCAGCCGACGGGGAGTACGTGTCCCTGGACAAGTTCAACGCCTCCGCGGACGGCACCCTCGTAACTACTGAGGGTGAGATGATCAAAGCCGGGGCGTTTGAGATCGCATCCGGGGACGCTCTCGGGATCGACGATATAACCTCCGTGATGGTGTCAATCGAGCCCGCCGGGGACTCAGATGGCGTGCCGTCAGACACTCGCTTCCTGGCCGGGGACATAGTCGATGGCGTCGCCTCTCTGGTGGTCGGCCATCCCGGAGCTATCGGCGACACGTTTGAAAGCGCCAACGGTTTCTACATACTGGCCACGCCGACTGATGGCCATCTGCGCACCAACGAAAACGCCGGGATCTGGTTCCGGCGCGCGGTCGACCAGCTTGAGCCGGACCCGCGCGGCCTCTACCTCCCGGAGCTGCCCGACGGATGGCTCTACGAGGGCTACGTCGATATCGAAGGCATGCCCGTGACATCCGGCAAATTCTGGGATCCTTGGGACATCGATTTCGCGGCGCCCTACAGCGGGCCGGCCGACATGAACACGACCGATATTTTCGACGTGATGCTGGACGAGTACGTATCGGTGGTTGTCCAGGGAGATGACGGAATCGAACTGTTCACCGGGCCAGAAGGCTGGAAGATGTTCCAGAAGGATGGGCTGGACCTGGACCTGTTCTTCCACGGCCCGCCGGAACCGGGCGAGGATTACCTGCTCAACGCGCCGCCGGGCCTCACGTTCCCGGTCGATCTTAACGGGCTGCCGATATACGTGACCATCGAGCCGGACCCAGACGACTCACCGGCGCCGTTCGGCCTGAAGACGCTGGTCGGCACCGTCCCGGATAACGCCGTGTCACACCACACGTACATCCTCGACCCCGGCTTCAAGACCTTCCTGACCGGAACCGCAACGCTGAACTAACGGCGCACCATCGCGAGCCATACCCGCTGTCGACGCGGCTTCCCGTTTCGCCTACCGGATATGGGCGCGCTAGATAACGGCGGGGTTGGCAGGGACGATGTCGTCGATGAGGCTTCGCAGTTCGAGATTCACGTTGATTCTCCGGCTCAGTAGTCGATTCCGGCGATGGCCGGACTGTTTGCGTCTCGTTGTTTGACTGCACGCATGTTGCTGACAAGGTCCGCTATTTCGACGATTTCGGGCACCGGTTTTCGGCCGGTGACGATGATGTGGAGTAGCGAGTCGTCGTGAGCGAACGTGTCAGCTACGTTCCGGGCTGACAACCAACCTTTCGTAACGGCATCGAGAAGCCCTTCAAGAACGATGACACCCTCGTTCATGGCGCTCATATGGTGTGCGGCGCAGTTCCACAAAGGATCGGCGCCGTTTGCACCCGGCTCGCCTATCACGTCCGACGGGATACCCAGTTTCTGGAGCGCCAGATCGTCTCCATCTGGATCGTCGAGTCGGGTGTCGTCAAATCTCACGTGGCGTACCGGCAGTTCGCGCCCGTGGGCGCGAAACAACACGCCGAGCGCCGCCGACTCTTTGCCAGCCCCATCGCCGTGATAGACGACCAGCATCCCCTTTCGGGAAGGCGAGGAAACCTCAGGGGATTCCGGTGTTACGGCTGGGTCACTGCGTGGGAATTCGTCGGCCATCGTTAGAAATCCAGTCCCGGCTGCGCCTTGAATCCGTAGTCCCGGTAGGGATGCTTCACGTCCTCCATCTCCGTCACCACGTCCGCAATACTCACCAGCTTCTCGTGGGCGTCCCGTCCCGTGACGACGATGTGGATGTGAGGAGGCCGGTTGGCGATGGTGGATGCGACCTCGTCGGCATCCAGCCAGCCGTACGTGACCGGGTATGTCGCCTCGTCCAGCACGATCAGATCCGTCTCTCCGGCGTTGATCGCCGCCTTGCAGTGCGCCCACTGGTCGATCGCTATGGCCGCCGTCTCGTCCATGTCTTTGGACAGCCACGTGAACCCGTCGCCGCGTGATTCGATCGAGATCCCGGCCCTCTCCGCTGTACGGTGTTCGCCGAAACGAGCGCCCGTGTGCTTCAGAAACTGGAACATCTTGACGCTCATGCCGCGCCCCCAGGCCCGCATCATCAGTCCGAGCGCTGCGGTCGTCTTCCCCTTGCCGTCGCCCGTATTGATGATCATCAAGCCGTTCGGAATTTGCGTATCGGTCACGGTTGAGCCACCCGGGAGCTTTGAGCCAGGCCGGGCAGTCCGGTGACAAGCGCCTCCAGGTCTGACCACGCCGCGACCGGCGATAACCGTTCAAACAGGGCCGCCGCGTCGCCGCCCGTAAAATCGCGTTCTGAGATCGGCCTCAACGTGGCGAGGACGATTTGCTGCGCTCTGGCAAGCGCTTCAAGCGAGCGCAGGTTGCCGGTGCCGAACGCCACATCGCTGAGTACGGCGACATCACATCGTTGAACGAGCTTGATGTGGGCTTCATGCGAGGCGTCGTCGATAGCGTCAAACGCCTGCACAGGCACATGCTCCACGCCCAGCGACTCGGCCGCGACGCGATCCGTATCGCCGGTGCCCAGAGGTCCCGCCGTCACCGTGAACCCCGCCTCGCACAACCGGTACATCAGGCGTGCGCCGGTTCCTCCTCCGCACACAACGTGGATCCTAGTTCCCGCGCCGGGGCTAATTTCGGGGGATCCGGGCACCATAATCGACAGGTTGAGCGACCCGCTCGCCGGATCGGAAGACACGATCGCCCTCACACCGAAAGCGGCCTCGATGTTCTCAGGCGACAGCACGTCGCCCGGCGCGCCATCCGCAACGACGACGCCCTCGCTGAGAAGCACCATCCGATCGCAGAAGCGCGCCGCCAGCGACAGATCGTGGATCGCCGCCACGGCCGTCATGCCGCCATCGACCAATCCGCGAACGATGTTGAAGAAACGTGCCTGGTGATTGATATCCAGATTGGAAGTGGGCTCGTCCAACAACAGCAATCGCGGTTCCTGCGCCAGGGCCCGCGCCACAAAAACGCCCTGGCGCTCCCCGCCGGACAGCGTCTCAAGCGTGCGGTCGGCGAGCGATCCGACCCCGGTCGTTTCAAGCGCTCGCTTCACCACCTCACGGTCCACAGCCCGTTCAGACTGCAACCGCCCCATGTGTGGATAACGGCCCATCATCACCACTTCCAGAGCGGTGAATCCCTGCGCCAGAGGGGCGAGCTGGGCGACGTGCGCGATCGACTTCGCCCGTTCGCCGCTGTCCATTCGGCGGACCTCGTCGCCGTCCAGAAGCACCGCGCCGTCACGCGTCTTGAGCAGCCCGCCGATGGTCCGAAGCAACGTCGTTTTGCCGGCGCCATTAGGCCCCACCAGACCCACCAGTTCGCCTTCAGCGACGTTGAGGTCCACACGGTCAAGCAGGCGCGCCGCATCGACCTCGTACACGACATCGCGTGCCTCGAGCCGCCAGTCGGTTTGCTCTACGGTATCCGTCATGAAGCTACTTACTCGGTCTCGTTACTCCCAGTTATTCGGATGGAAAGCTGAACGACCCGAACGTTACGTCCGCCAGTTCCTCAGGCCACAGATCCCTGGCCAGTGCCTCTGCCCCTTTGAGGTTCCAGAACGACAGCGTCGTGAAGTATTTGGGGTCCGCCATGAACACCCGTCCGTCTCTTATCGCTGCGACGCTTGCCAGGGTTGGGTCTGCGAGCATGGCGCCCCGGAACTTCTCGCCACCCCAGGCTGCTGGCTGCGGGATGAAGATAACCTCCGGATCCATAGCGATCAGGCTCTCGTAACTGATAACCGGGTTGTTCTCCAGTCCCGCTTCATCGGCCACGTTTATGCCGCCCGCTATGTTGATGATCTCGCCCTCGGTCGATCCGGCCCCGGCAGTGTAGAGGGAGTCAGAGTAGAGCGTCACAGATAGCACCCGCACGCGCTCGCCCTCGGGGTTGCTCTCCCAGACCGCTCGTAGCTCGGCTTCAAACTCCTCCACCTCTTTCACTACCACGGCGGCGCGCTCCTCTTCTCCGTAGGCGTAGCCGAGCAGCATGATGTCCTGGCGCCGTCCGTCGGAGTCGTTGTGCAGATCGGTTTGCAGGACGACCATGCCCACGCTCTCCAGCGCTTCGATCAGTTCAAGGGAGGTGAACGGCGATGCGATCACGATGTCCGGGGACTGCGCCACGATCACCTCGGTATCGGACGTGATCTCCGGAAGATCGGCGGCAAGGTGGGCGACGTTGGACTGGTCCGGGCTCTGCGTCATAACGCTGGCGGCGACGACGCGGTCCCGCGGCACCAGCGCAAAGGTCACCTCGTCATGGCCGAGAGAGATCGTCACGATGCGCAGTGGCTGCGCGGGGATTGTTACGCGCCCGTTCAAGCCTTCTACTACGCGCGGCCAGTCCAGGTTGGTCGGGTCGACGATGCCGTCCACGTTTACCAGAGCGGTGGACGGGTCCGGCGTCGGGGTTGGCTGCGGCGTGGCGGTCGCTGGGATCGACGTCGGAACGATCTTTTCTACGACCGCATCGGAGCCGCAGGCCGCAAGCACGAACATCGCCGCAAACAGGCCGGCGACTATCGCCAGGGAGGTCTTGTTGAAGCCGGTCCTCGTACGCAATTTCACGGACTTTTCTCCTGGACTGTGTGGGTTAACAATTTCCAGTTCATAGCGAGGCCACGCGGCGGTTGTGCCGCAGGAGCAGGAACAAAAAGAAAGGCGCGCCGATAAAGCTGGTGATGATTCCTACGCGTAGCTCGGCCGGCGAGATGACGGTCCGGGCGATCTCGTCCGCCAGCACCACGAACGCGGCGCCGCCGAGGGCGCTCAAGGGCACGAGGACGCGGTTATCCGGGCCGAAAATCAGCCGAAGCATGTGCGGCACGATCAGGCCAACAAAAGCGATCATCCCGCTAACCGCCACTGCGACTCCGGTAATCAGGGACGCCACCGTCAGCAGCATGGGCCGGATCACACGTACGTTGACGCCGAGCGAGCGGGCATCGTCGTCGCCCATCATCAGCAGGTTCAGGTCCCGGGAGAAGGCGATGATCACGCCGCCTCCGACCAGGATCAAAGGCCCGGAAAGCCACACGTGGTCCCAGGACCGGGAGCCGAGCCCGCCGGCGAGCCAGAACAGAATGCCCCGCAGCGTGCCCTGCTCCGGTACGGCGATGATGACGAGAGAGATGAGGGCATTCATGAATGCGCTGACGGCGACCCCGGAGAGGATCAGCGTGGCGACCGAGAATCGGCCGCTGGCGATGGCGATGCCGTACACCAGGAACGCCGTGCCGATCGCCCCGGCCAGTGCGATCAACGGCAGGGCGAGGAAGAACAGCGTCGATGCGCCGGTGGCGATCGCGATGACCGCCGCCGCCGCGCCGCCGGACGCCACGCCGATCGTGCCTGGGTCGGCGAGTGGGTTGCGGAACAGGGCCTGCATTGTCGCCCCGGCTATCCCGAGCGCCATGCCTACAAGCGCTCCTACGACGATACGTGGAATGCGGATTCGCTCAACCACTAACTCTTCGGTACGGTCGTAGTCCGTCAGATGGACCCCGGTAGGCTCTGCGATGATCGCGACGACATGAGATACGGGGATGGCCAGCGGACCAGAGCTAAGCGAGACGAGGACGATTGCGGCCAGCAGAACGGTTAGCACGGCGACGCCCGCGGCCAGCCGTGCGCCGAGCGCGGCCTCACGTGGCGGTATGAGCCGGGTCACGAGTGCGAGTGCCATGTCCGAGACGGGATCCCTTCAGCACTTCGCTTAGTGGGACCCGTGAGCGCGCCTTTCGGCCGTCTCATACGGTTGGTTTGCGCTATTCCGTTTCAGGAATAAAAAACCCAGCGATATATCGCTGGGGTCGTGGCGGCAAAGCCGATGGCGACAATGAATCTCTTAAGGGTTCAAAGCCGACGGACCCCTTATTGAGCGAAGAGTAGTCCGTCGTCCAACCAGGCAGGTCTCCTGGCTTTCGGGAGGTGAATCCCGATTTACAGTGGCGCTTCCGCGGCGGCTTTTCACCGCCTTCCCTATTCTCCCCGGACGTGATGTGAGGGGCACCGGGTCGGACGAATATTTAATTTTCCAACAAGTGGCAAATGACTCTACCGGAGACAGGTCAAAGGGTCAACGGTGAGGTTGTTGAAGCCGGTGTATGAGGTGACACCGTAGGGGCGGATTGGTATCCGCCCTTCCCCTCACCCTAGCCCTCTCCCGCAAGAGGGAGAGGGGGCGATCCGTGCTGCAATCCCGCGATCAAACAGGCCAATTACGGCGTATTGTCATCCTGATCCTTCCACGGAAGGATCAGGATCTCCCGGCCAGCACTCCGCCACGTCGGCCAACGTCGAACAGTCAAACGCCCGCGCCTGTCACCCCGCCACTGGCCGTTCCCAGACCGCGATAAGGTTCCGGCTTTCGCTCGTGTACAGTTCTCGATTCCATCCTGACCAGCGCTGCCGTAACTTCATCCCGGACAGCTTCGCCATGAGATCAAGTTCCGACGGCCAAACGTAGCGAAACGGGATCGAAAACCGCTCCCATCGTCCGTCGTTCAGTGTGAAGTGATGGGACGTGAGGCCCTGCGCTGCGACGTCGTACTCGTCGAAGCCCAGCCGGTTTTCGCTGACCCGGAAAGGGTGAACCGTCTCGCCGGGAGGGAGGCGCTGGAGGTCAGGGGTGCTCACCTCTATGACGAAGCAACCGCCGGGTTTCAATTGCGCCGCAACGTTGCGGAAACAGGCGATCTGCCTTTCCTGGGTCGTCAGGTTCATGATCGTGTTGAAGACGAGATATGCGAGATCAAACGGCCCGCCCGCCCGGGCGGTGGCGAAATCGCCGACCGTGACTTCGATGTCTTTGCCGCCGGGTTTGTCGCGCAGCCGGGAGACCATCGCCGTCGATAGATCGATCCCGTGCACCTGCACCCCGCGCTCGGCAAGGGGCAGCGCTATCCGCCCCGTGCCGATGCCAAGCTCAAGTGCGCGCCCATCCCCGGCAAGCTCAGCCAGAAAGTCGACGGCGGGATCGACGATAGCGGGGTCGAACATCTCCGCCGACGATTCGTCGTACCGAGAGGCGACGGGCTCATCGAAATATCCGTCATCGTGCATGGCATGAGTCTACCGGGCGGTTCATCCGGCGATCAACGACGAGTTTACTTAGCCTTGAGAGGAAACTCCATATTGTGCCCGTCAGATGATTAAAGAGCGCGCCGTTTCACCCCGCGCCTACTTCCAGCCCAGCGCCTCGGCGTGAGTTAACGAGAAGTAGGCGCCTGACGCCTGGCCCCAGTCATGCAGCGCCGCGCCGACATGCGCCAGCTCGTCAACGCTTGAAATCCCGGTCTCCACCGCCACCGTGGCGATGTTCGACTCCTGGATGCGCGATCGCCACAGGTCGCCCCACTGCGCGGTCGCAACGGCATCGCCGAACGGCCACACGATCGCCCCGATCTCTATCCGCGCCAGCCCCAGCGGCTCCAGCATGGAGCGCAGGCGCCGTCCCATATCCGGGTCACCGCCGTTGTGGATGGCGACCGCGTCGTAAATCTCCAGGAAGCGGTCCGTCTCCGGGGAAAGCGGCCAAAACACGGCGGTGTCCCAGACGACCTCCGTGATGCCGATCACGCCGCCGGGGGCCAGTACGCGCAGCGCCTCCCGCATAGCGCGCTCCGGTTCCGAGAGGTGCTGTAACACCTGGTGCATATATGCCGCATCAAACGATCCGTCCGGAAACGGTAGGTCGTAAGCGTCTCCGATCTGGTATTCGAGAAGGGCCAGATCGGCTGTCTCGGCATCGGCCCTCGCCCGTTCCAGCGCGGCCTTGGAAGTGTCCACTCCGACGGCGCGTCCTGGCGCCACGGCCTTTGCTAATCCGGCCGTGATGCTGCCCGGTCCGCACCCGATATCGAGCAGCGACATCCCGGGTTTGAGGTGGGGCAGCAGGTAGGCGGCATTGCGTTGTGCGCTGCGCCTCGCGTGCTCATCCACCACCACCGGATGATGGCCGTGAAGATAGGTCTCGTCTGTGTGTTTCATCGGGCCCTTTCGTGGATATTGGTGTCGATACGATCAAATCTCCCCGTCGGTTGGCGGAAAAAAGTGGAGGAAACCGCACAATATTTACCCTTTGTAGTACAAAAAAATGGGGCGTTTGTAAAAATATTCACATGCCGCTGGTTTATTAATGCAGCAGCTCCGAAACCCGACCAGATTCGCACAGCAATCCTGGCCGGACTCACCGTCTCACTCGCGCTCGTCACTGAGACAGTCGCCTTCGCCTTTGTAGCGGGCGCACACCCGCTTGTCGGTCGGTAGGCCGCGTTCATCACCTCCCTGATGGGTGGCCGCCCAGGGATGATTTCCGGCGCGACGGGCGCACTTGCCGTGGTAATGGTCGCGCTTGTGAAAGACCACGGCGTCGAGATGCTGTTCCTCACGGTGATCCTCATGGGGATCATCGCGATGGCCATCGGGGTGTTGAAGCTGGGCGGACTGATCCGAATGGTGCCGTCCCCGGTCATGCTCGGGATTATGGCACTGACTATGGCGGGGATCTTCATCGTCCCGAGACTCACTTCAAAGTTCCCCGCCGCCCTCGCCGGAATTCTGGCCGTCTCCGCCATCGTTATCTTCGGGAACGTCGATTCACCGACCGTTGGCGACCTATCAAGCATCTCCGACGGACTGCTCTCGGCCGGCGCGCCGGACGTGACCCTCGATTCCGATCCGGATCACGGACCCTCGCACAGGGTCACGGTTTCAGGGCCGGGCTGCGCCAGCGGCGGCGGGCCCTAACGGGGACATGTCAGTCCGGCTTTCGCGTACGGAGCGCTCTCTGCAACGCGCCTGCGTGACGTCCTTCTACCGAAAGGCCCTTTCATCCCGCACCTTCTACCGGAAGGGGGAAGAGAATCAGACATTGGCGTGCGTTGATCACACCATCGCACTAAACTTGCGGGCGGCTGCCGCGATGAAACCTGAATCCAACTCCCGCCTCTACGGGAAGAAAAGATCGGCGCATGAAACACCCGCTCAGCGTGTTGGTGAAACCAACATCGAGCCGGTGCAATCTCAACTGCGGATACTGCTTCTACCTGCGCAAGGCAGAGCTGTACCCGTGGGGCGATCACCCCAAGCTCACGCTCGATACGTACGAGGCATTTCTGCGCCAGTACGCCGACGGCTTCACCCCGCTCTACAACTTCGCATGGCAGGGCGGCGAGCCGACGATCATGGGGCTGGATTTTTACCGCTCAGCCGTTGAGCTGCAGGGGCGTGTCGCGAGCGAGAACAAGCTGCACCCCCGGCTCGCCATGTCGAACGCCATTCAGACGAACGCCACGATGATCGACGACGACTGGGCGCGGTTCCTGAGTGAGTCCAACTTCTTGGTCGGCGTCAGCCTAGACGGACCGCCGGAATTGCATGACGTACACCGCGTCGACTGGAAAGGGCGGCCGACGCACAGCCGCGTGATGGACGGCGTGGAATATCTGCGGGCACGGGACGTACCGTTCAACGTGCTCGTCGTGGTCAACAGTGCCAACGTGGATCACCCGCGTGAGGTGCTGAACTGGGCGCATGAACAGGGCTTAGACAACCTCCAGTTTATTCCTTGCGCCGAGCCGGTACCGGCGGATTCAAGCGTCGCCGAAACGGGCGAAATCAGCCCGGGCTCGATCACGCCGCAGCAGTACGGGGCTTTTTTGCGTGGGCTGTTTGACGCCTGGGTTGATATCGGCATTCGGAAGGTCAGGATTCGCTGGTTCGACAACCTGATCCAGATGCTTTGGGGGCAGCCGGCCGAGATGTGCGAGATGGCCACATCGTGCGGGTACGTGGTGCTTGAACATAACGGGGACTGCTACCCGTGTGACTTTTTCGTCGAGACCGACTGGCTGCTCGGAAACGTCCACGACACGACGCTGTCGGAGATGATCGATTCCGATAAGTTCAGGGAGTTCAGTGGCCAGAAAAGCAAGCTGAACGCCCGGTGTCAATCGTGCAGTTGGAAGACACTGTGCTACGGCGAGTGCCCGCGCTACAGGATTACCGCCGCCGGGTCGTCTGACGGCACGCTGCCTTACTTCTGCCCTTCGTTTACAGAGTTTTTTGACCGACGTTTTACGAAGCTGGAACGGCTGGCGGTGAACGCCGGTCGGCAGCTCGGGTTTCCGGTACCGGGCGGCCGGTTGACGGCGAGCAAGCGAACAGCGACGCAGCTAGTGCAGGGCCGCCGCTAGGTTTTGGTCGCGGACGGGTGTTGTCGCCGGTGCGCGTCCTTCGAGGTCCTCAGGGCGCGTTGGTGGCATTATTACGTTGGTTTGGCATCGGGGCGTGTATGCGCCACGCAAGGGCGCTATTTTTCACCTCTGGCGCGCACTGGACGCAAGGATCGTCATCCCGAGCGAAACGGGAGTTGAGAGCGTCTGGATACCCGCGCACCGTACTGATACTCTGCCCTCGGATATGACCACTACTGACCACGATCCTGACCGCACGGCCGACGTCTTGATAGTCGGCGCTGGCGCTTCCGGCGCCGCGGTCGCCGCATCGCTCTCCGAGGCCAGCTTCGATGTCGTTTGCATCGAACAAGGCCACTGGCAAGACTCGTTTAAATATCCGTCGGCGGATCCCGACTTTGATTTGAAGGCGATTAGTTCGTGGTCGATCAACCCGAACAAACGCCGGCTTCCAGTGGACTACCCGACAAACGTCGAAGACTCGGCGGTCGACCCCGTGATGTTCAACGGCGTCGGCGGGAGCACCATCATGTGGGTGGCGCACACCCCACGCCTGCATCCTTCCGATTTCCGAGTCAAATCCCAGGACGACGTCGCCGATGACTGGCCGATTTCGTACGAAGACCTGGAACCGTGGTACGACCTTAACGACCACGTGATGGGCTGCTCCGGAATCTCCGGAGACCCGGCCAATCCGCCCCGCTCAACGCGCCCGATGCCACCCATTCCGATCGGCCGAGACGGCGAGATGATCGCCGGCGCATTTGATCGACTCGGCTGGCACTGGTGGCCGTCTGACGCCTACATCAACTCGACTCGATACGGCGAAGGACGTGACGCCTGCAACTTCTGCGGGCACAACATGCTGGGGTGCTACCAGCGCGCCAAGGCGTCGACCGATCTGACGTACTGGTCGCGCGCCATCGACCAGGGAACCGAACTTGTGACCGGCGCCCGGGTCAGGGAGATAACGACCGACTCTACGGGTAGAGCCACGGGTGTGAACTATCTGGACGCCGAGGGTATCGATCGGCACCGATCTGCGAGGGCCGTGGTGATGGCGGCCAACGGCATCGGGACCCCCCGCCTGTTACTGCTTTCCGACTCTGAAAAAAGCCCGAACGGCCTGTCGAACTCGTCGGGACTGGTCGGTAAAAACCTGATGTTTCACATGTTCGGCGGCGCCTCGGGGGTCTTCCCGAACCACCCGGACCCGTGGGTGGGCCCGGTCGCCAACATCATCCTCTCGCAGGAATTTTATGAGACCGACTCAGACCGGGGATTCCTGCGCGGCTACACCTTCCAGATGGGGCGGGGGCAGGGACCGGGCGCGATCGCTCGGGGCGTTGCCGGCCAGCGCGCGCCATGGGGTAACGAACATCACGCCATACTGGAAAGACGTTTCCGTAACACCCTGAGCCTCGGCTGCATCGGCGACGATCTGCCTGAAGAACATAACTCGGTCACGCTTGATAAACGCTTGACCGACAGTTCCGGCCTCCCGGCGCCGAAGATCACCTACAGGGTGAGCGAAAACTCACGCGCTTTGTTGGACCACGCCATCGCACAGGGAACGAAAGTGCTGGAGGAGGCGGGAGCGACCGAGATCCTGATCAATCCGCAGTCGAGAGAAACCGGCTGGCACTTGCTTGGGACGGCACGCATGGGCAATGACCCGGAACGGTCTGTAGTCGATAAGAACGGCCAGTCACACGATGTCGACAACCTGTTCATCGTGGACGGCAGTGTTTTTGTAACCGGGGGCGCTGTGAACCCAACGCCGACCATACAGGCGATTGCGCTTCGCACGGCGGACTACATCATTAACGAGCGCGGGGACCTGAAAGCCTGATGGTGATTAAACCCGATGCCGACCTTCTGTCGGCCGCCCTAGACCGCGTTGTGCCGCCGGTGGGAGACCTGCCCGGCGCCGGAGGGATGGGTCTGTCTGAAGAGGTGATCAAACGGTGCTCTGCCGATGATCGTTTCAATGGAGCTCTGAACACCGTGCTTGAGGCGCTGCCATCGCCGAACGATTTCATGGCGCTGGACGACGGGGGGCGGGACGGCGCACTTCGCGCCGTCGAGTCTTCCCACCCGGCCGCCTTCGGGCTTTGGCTGGATATCGTTTACACCATCTACTACATGCAACCGGATGTACATGCACGGTTGAACTGGCACGGCCGCTCCCCGCAGCCGGATGGCAACGAAATGCCGCCGTGGGACGAGTCGATCCTTAGCGTGATACGGCAGCGTGAGCCGTTCTGGCGCAAGGTGTAGTCGGCGGCGGACGCCGTGACCAGCGCGATCTGTCCCAAACACTGTGGCGGCGGATTGGCATTCGTTCACATCCATCCTTCGAGAGCCTCTGGAAGCGGGCGTGACAACCCTCCCCTGTCATCCTTGGCATATACGCCAAAAATGTGTGGTTTTGGCCATTTTGCTCATCCTGAACTCGATTCAGGATCCGGTTGAGTGCCGGCACGATTACTCCGGTTCATGAAGGGGAGTTACCGGGGTGGTAGCGCCCATGAGCGGTGGAGCTAGATGAGCGAGTTCTGAATCAAGTTCAGGATGACAGATTGATTGCGAGCGGTAGCAGGCCAATGGACCGACCCTGGGTAACCGATAGTCCGGCAATAACCCCCCGAATTCTGTCAATCGTACGATGGTACCGTTATCCGACCCGCACTCATGCCTCCACGTTTGTCACGGGGAACGGGAACGGCCTGGAGCCGCCCTCGTAGCCGAACTCGGTCTGCATGGCCATTCCTCCTAGGTCTGCAAGTCGGTCGTGCATGGAAAGCCTGATCGAATTCATGATCTCCTGATCGAGCTCTGTGCTGAGCTCGTTCCTTAATTCTCGATGCGCCGGGTCGTCTGCCAGATTGACCTGCTCTTGTGGGTCGTCGTGCAGGTTGTAAAGGGTCACCTCGCCCGTAGAGTAGCGCGACAGCCGCCACTCGCCATCGTAGATCATCCAGCCGTCCGAGAGCATGCCGTAAATGCGCTCTCGCGCCCGTTTATTCGTGAGGCCCAACCCCGGCAGGGGACGTGAGTCCATGTGCCCCGGGATGGGCACCCCGGCTGCCGACAGCATCGTCGTAGTGATGTCCCGGACCTCCACCAGATCGTCTGACACCTGTCCCACGGGCAGCCCCGGCCCCTGGATCACCATCGGGATGTGGATCGCGGCCTCATAAAACGACGCCTTGCCGATCAGGCCGTGGTCGCCCAGGTAGTCGCCGTGGTCCGTGGCCAGGATCACCACGGTGTTATCCAGCAGTCCGTTGCGACGCAGCGCGTCCAACACCTCGCCGACCTCATGGTCGACTTGCTTCACAAGCCCGGCGTAGTGCGCCCGCACCTTGGCCTTCTGGGCGCCCGTGAAGTCGGAGATATCGACGCCGTTCCAGTCGTTCTTGTTGCCGTTGATGTTGCCCTGCCGCAACTTCGGTGTGTCGCCCGCATCCGGAGCCGGGGCGGGCATGTCGGATGGGTCGAACTTCCAGGCATCCTCAAAGTCGGCCGCCGGGTCGTACGGACAGTGCGGCCCCGGGAATCCGACCATCATGGCGAACGGGCCATCGGCGCCGTAATCATCCAGGAACCTGACCGCCTCCCGGCCCACGAACCGGTCCCACGAGTGTTCCCACGGAAGCTGGTGGACGATAGCACCCTGGTTCTCGAAGTAGCCCTCATGCTCGTTGCCGTGCAGCTTACGCAGGCCGCGCTCACGAAGGTACTGGAAGTAGTCGTCCCGGACGTTGAGCCAGCGCTTGTCCTCGCAAATCACCCGGTGCCGGAAGCCGAACCGGGCGTCCCACGGGTAGAAGTGCATCTTGCCGATGGCCGAGGTGTAGTAACCGGCGTCGCTTAGCAACTCCGGCCAGGTCTGGATTCCGGCGGCCTGGTAGTCGAGTCTGATGCCGTGGTTATTGTCCGTGATGCCGTTGCGGATGGCATTCATTCCGGACAGCAGGGCGTTACGCGCGGGGACGCATATCGGCGATTGCGAGTAGGCCTCGTTATAGCGGGTGCCGTTTTCGGCGATGGAGTCGATGTTCGGCGTGTCGATGAAGGCGGCACCGTAGCACGACAAGAAGTCGCGCCGTAGCTGGTCTGGAAACAGGAAAACGATGTTGGGTCGGTCGGCCAAAGTGGGCTCCTGGGTATCTTGGTGGTTCGTGAACTGGGATTGTATCGTCCGTGTGGGTGCCCGTAAGAATGCGGCGACATTTATGTCAAAAAAGCGAACATATGCCACGTCCTAACGTCCTGTTCATCATGTGCGACCAGCTCAAGGCGACGGCCATGAGCTTGTACGGCAATCAGGTCTGCAACACGCCGTCTCTGGAGCGATTGGCGGGTGGGGGTGTGACATTTGAAAGCGCGATCACACCGCACCCGTTATGCGTACCGGCGCGCACGGCGATCATGGCTTCCCGCTATCCGCACCAGCTCGGCACAAGGCGCAACGAGACGTTGATGCCGGCGGGCGTCACCCACGCGTTTGACGTGTGGAAATCGGCCGGTTACACGACCGGGTTGATTGGTAAGAACCATTGTTTTGATCGCTCTGAGGACATTGACCTGCTGGACGTCCACGGTGAGCTGTGGCATCGGGGATTGCAGGGTGACGCACCGTTGAAGGGTATGGAGTGGGTTCGGCCCGTGGCGAAAGTTCGCGCCGCCGAGACTGTGCGCGCGAATATGCCGCGCCAGAGTCCCCGTATCTCGTACGCCGTGACCGACTTTCCCGAGGAAGATTACGGCACATCGGTCATCACCGCCCAGACGGAAAAATATCTAGAGGACCACGCCGCAGCGGATAACCGGGGCGGCCGCCCCTTTGCACTGTGGGTGTCCTACCCCGACCCACACGAGCCGTACGAGGCCCCGCGACGATACGCAGATATGTTCCCGCCGGAGTCGATCGATCTGCCGCCACGGCGTGACGGCGAGTTCGACGAAACGGCCCCGGAGCGCAATCGAATCCTGCACCGGATCCTCGGGCTGTCCGATGACAGTGAAGAGGACATCCGGCGTGCCATCGGCGTCTACTACGCCATGACACGCTTCGTTGACGACGGAATCGGCCGCATCCTGGACACGCTGGAGGCAACGGGGCTCCGGGAGAACACGATCGTGGTGTTCACGGCCGACCACGGCGACTTCATGGGCGAACACGATATGATCGTCAAAGGCGGCGTGTTTTACGACTGTCTGGTGCGTGTCCCATTAATCGTCTCGTGGGCTGGCCATCTGCCGGAGGGCGTGACGGACGACAGCATGGTCAGCACCATCGACATCGTGCCGACGCTGCTGCATTTACAGGACATCGATATCCCACCCGAGTTTTTGGGTGAACCGCTACCGACAGTCACTGACACCCCACCTCGCGACGCCGTGTTCTCCGAATACGGGAGCGGAGGACCCGCGTTCACGATGCCGGACCTAGAGGTGATGCCGGAGCCGTACGGGTACGAAACGCTAATCGGGAGCCTCCAGTGGCGTGAAGCGGAGGGCGACCGGCGCATGGTGCGCAACCGGAGCTGGAAGTACGTCCACGACCCGCTGGCGCCGCCCGATGAGCACGACGAGCTTTATGATCTCGTGGCGGACCCGGCTGAGTTGACCAACGTGTCGGGGGATCCGGCCAACTCGGCGGTAGTGGCGGAGATGCGGCAACGGTTGGAGTCGTGGCGCGCGGCTACCGGAGACGGGCCGGCGGTGTCGTTGCCCGGGCAGGAGCACTACGCGGCGGGCGGCAACTTCCGACCGCGGGCTAGGAGGTAACTTCACACGCCGAACAGCGTTATGGTCGTCCTGACGTCTGTCGTTGTCATGCTGAATCGAGTTCACGATGGGCATATATGCCCGGGATGACAGGGTTCCAGTATCGCACCGCCCCTGCTGGCGTTGAGCGTACAGCCCGGCTAGTATCCGGGCTCTTGAATGACGGTAGTGACCCACGTCACGGGAGGACACATGCGGCTCGACGGCAAGGTGGTGCTCATCACGGGCGCGGGCAGCGGTATCGGCGCGGCAAGCGCCCGCTACATGGCCGAACTCGGCGCATCGGTGACGCTGGCCGGGATCCCTGCGCAGGGGGTTGATGAGGTGGCGGCGGAGCTGGCCGGGCGCGGCGCCAAAACGCTGGCAATCCCGGTCGATGTGACCGTCGATAGCCAGGTGAAGGCCGCGGTGGTGCACACGGTTGAAGTATTCGGCAGGCTGGACATCGTCGTGGCCAACGCCGGGATCCAGCGTCACAACACCGATGTGGACCTATTTGAGATGGAGGAAGAGGAGTGGGAGCGTACCCAGGACGTGAACCTGCGGGGTGTCTTTCGTACCTGCAAACACGGGCTGGCGCAAATGATCAAGCAGGGGGACGGAGGAGCGATCGTGATCGTCAGTTCGATCACCGCGCTCCAGGGCCGGACGCCAAACGTCTCGTACATGACCGCGAAGACCGGATTGCTGGGCCTGAACCGGCACATCGCCGTTCACTACGGCGATAAAGGTATTCGGTCCAATGCCGTGTGCCCGGGCGCGCTGGAACGGACGCCGGACTGGGATGAGCACCCGGACCCGGATGGGCGGCGTCAGACGATGTTATCCGCCACTCCGCTTGGCCGACTCGGCACGCCGGAGGACATAGCGCCCTGGATAGCGTTCCTGGCCTCAGACGACGCCGGATTCGCCACCGGCGGGCACTACGTCGTTGACGGCGGCATTACCATCACCTGAGATTCCGGAGTTACCCGCAAGCCAGTCTGGACTCCGCGATAACGGTCCCGAGTCGTTTACTTGTTGTCCCGGTTTGGAATAATGCCTTTACAAATAGATCAATGCTGACCGCGGGATCACCGGCTTCCATTTTCGCTACCCGCGACTGACTGGAATTCATACGCTTGGCAAGTTGTTCCTGGGTCAATTCGACCTCTGATCGGTTCGTTCGGAGTAGATTCTTAAGGATGAGTTTGAGTTCGACGTATTGACGTTCCTGCTCCGTTAATCCTAGGAATTCAGATACGGACACATCTTTCCACGCTGTTGTTGGTTTCGTTACAGTCTTGAGAGATTTCACAGTATTTATACAGTGGCGCGGTCTTCGCCGTACATCGAGAACCGCCGCCGTCAAATATTCAATATGAATTTAGATGTTTCAGTAGTTTTTTGTCAAGAATGACAGCGACTAAAATTGCGCCGCCATCTGTTCGGTAATTAATCCTCCATGTCTGACTTGCGTCCGTGATCCTCAATTCATGACACCGTCGATCTATCGATGGCATGGGCAAGGAATAGGGCAACCCGATGGATTCGCCGCACTGCAATCTCTAGAGGAGATACTCTGCTTTCATGCGGGCGCCATCGCTAACAGGGGACAACTTGATCTCGTCATGTCATACAACAGGCGCAAATGACATGATAGGCATACATAGGGGGTACTGATTTCCATGGTCAATCTCCACGGCGACGACCCGCATCCCGCATTCGTAGGATTGCCGACATATCTACACCTGCCGTTCGCTAAAGATGCTAAAGAGCTCAAGTCGTCCAAAGCCGATATCGCCATCCTCGGCGCGCCCGTCGATATGGGCGTCGTGTACCGCCCAGGCACCCGCTTCGGTCCCCGCGCCATTCGTGAGGCGTCCTACTTCACGGCGTCCCGGACGCTGTACCACCTCGGACTGGATATCGATCCTCTTGAGTTCCTGAAAGTGATCGACTTCGGTGACGCCAACTGCCCGCCGTCCGATCTCCAATTGAGCCACGATGCCGTCAAAGCGAAAGTAGCCGAGGCGCTGGACGCAGAAACATTGCCGATCGTCCTGGGCGGCGACCACTCGATCACCCTGCCCTCAGCAACGGCGGTTGCCGACAAATACGGCCACGGCAACGTCGGGATCCTCCACTTCGACGCCCACGCAGATACCGGTGAGTCCGGCTACGGCGGCGTCCTGATCGCCCACGGCAACCCGATGCGGCGTCTGATCGAATCGGGCGCGGTGCCCGGCAAGAACTTCGTCCAAGTCGGGCTTCGCGGCTACTGGCCGCCACAGGACACGTTCGACTGGATGCAGGAACAAGGGATGCGCTGGCACCTGATGTCGGAGATAGAAACGCGCGGCTTTGACGAGGTCATCGCCGAGGCCATCTCACAGGCGTTGGACGGCGCGAAACACCTGTACCTGTCTGTTGATATCGACGTCGCAGACCCGGGTTTCGCCCCCGGCACCGGCACGCCCGAGCCCGGCGGCCTCTCCGGGCGCGAGCTGCTGCGTGCTGTACGTCGCATCGTTGGTTCAGACGTTCACCTGGTTGCGATGGACGTCGTCGAGGTGTCGCCTCCTTATGATTCCGCCGAAATCACGGCGCAACTGGCGCATCGCGTCGTGTTAGAGGCGATCAGCGCACTGGCTACGAAAAGGCGTGACGCCGGCGGATAGGCCCGCCCCCCGGTTCATCGTACTAATTCATCCTGAACTTGATTCAGGATCTGTTCGTATTCGGCAGCGCGGGCATCGGGACTTACGGGCGGCGTGGTACTGAGTACACAATCGATATCGTCACACTGACCGATCCTGAATCAAGTTCAGGATGACAATTGCGGAATGCCGCCCCGTTCTGCGCTATCACCTATAACCGCGGGTAAACTTTCTCCAACCCGAGCCCTTCACACCTTCCTACCAATCCCGGAGAACTGAATGTCGCCTCTGAAAGACAGGTACGACGTCGTCGTAGTCGGCGCCGGCAACGCCGCCCTGAGCGCGGGCATCGCCGCCCATCTTGACGGGGCGAGCGTCCTGGTTCTTGAGAAGGCGCCCGAGGCGGCGCGCGGCGGCAACTCGTACGTCACCGGCGGCGCAGTCCGCTTTCCGTACGAAAACCTCGATGACCTGATTCCCCTTCTCGGTGAAATCTCGGACGCTGAACGGGCGCAGATCGACGTCGGCTCATACCCGCGCAGCGCGTTTTACGACGACCTGATGCGGGTGACAGGCGGGAAGTCCGACCCGGAGCTGGCGGACGTTCTCGTCAACAACGCCCACGCCACCGCCGTGTGGCTCCGTGAGCAGGGCGTCCGCTGGGGCCTCATGTACAGTCGCCAGTCGTTCAAGGTAGACGGCGTTTACAAGTTCTGGGGCGGGCTTGCGTGTGAGACCATCGGCGCAGGCAAAGGGCTTGTCGATTCTCTCTTTGACCGCACCGTGGAGCTCGGGATCGACATCGCCTACGGGACGATGGGCGATCACCTCCTGATCGATCGGATGGGCGCGATACGCGGCATCGCCATCCGTGGATCGGACGGCCTCTCAGAGATCGTTACATCATCGGTCGTCCTGGCCTGCGGTGGTTTCGAGGCCAACGCCGAGATGCGCACCCGCTACCTCGGTCCCGGCTGGGACATGGCCAAGGTGCGCGGCACCCGGTACAACACCGGGGACGGCATCCGCATGGCGCTGGAGATCGGCGCACGCTCGCATGGCCACTACAGCGGCTGTCACGCCGTGGCGTGGGACGCAGGTGCGCCGGACGAGGGCGGTGACAGAAACATCGCAGACCTGTTTCAGAAGCACTCGTACCCGCTCGGGTTGATCGTGAACACAGAGGGTAACCGATTCGTTGACGAGGGCGCCGACTTCCGCAACTACACCTACGCCAAGTACGGCAAGGAGATACTGAATCAGCCGAACCGGCTGGCGATCCAGGTGTTTGATTCGCAGGTCACCGACATGCTGCGGGACGAATATCACATCCGAGAGACGACCAAGTTCGAGGCGAACACCATCCGGGAGCTGGCGGTCGGCCTGGATATCGATGCGGAAACGCTGGAGAAGACGGTTTCCGACTACAACACCGCAGTGCAGGACACGCACTACAACCCGGCGATTCTTGACGGAAAAACCACCGTCGGGTTGACGCCGGAAAAAACTAACTGGGCGCTACGTCTGGATCAGCCCCCGTACACCGGGTACGCCGTCACATGCGGTATCACGTTCACGTTTGGCGGCCTGAAGATCGATACCACCGGCCGGGTCATAGACACGCAGGACAGGCCGATACCCGGTCTGTATGCGGCGGGCGAACTGGTCGGCGGCATCTTCTACGAAAACTACCCGGGCGGCTCCGGCATCACTAACGGCTTCGTCTTCGGCAAGATCGCCGGGTCGGGCGCTGCCGAGCACGCCGCGGTATGAGCCCCGGGTCGGGAGCCAGCGTCGTCCGGGCCGATCTGCTGCGCTGGATGCCCGCGATCGCTGTAACGGCACTGGCTGGGACCCTGTTCACGCTCGTCATCAGGAGCAACGATCTCCTGGCTGGCGAGCGCACGCTGACGCGCTGGTTCAGCGAGCTGGACGTTGTCGGTGTGCGGACGGTCGTCGATGTGCTCGACTTTATCTCGGAAGACGCGGTCGCCCTGGTGGTGTTCGTCCTGATCGTGCCGGTCGTGTGGTGGGCATGGAGCCGATATGCGGCGCTCACCTACTTCGCCATGGGAGGACTGGCGGCGCTGACCCGCATAACCGATTTGGCATCTCGCCCGAAGCCGAACGCGGAGCTTGAGTGGACCGACGCTGTGTTTGGCTCCGGCGGCTACCCGAGCGGGCACGTCGTATACGCCGTCGTGGTGTTCGGCATCCTCGCCTATCTGGCGGGCGTCTACATGACGCCGAGCCGTGGCAGAACCGCGCTGCGGATATTCCTAATGGTGCTCGTCGTCACAATGGGGCCGGCACGGATAATCGAACTCGACCACTGGGCGATGGACGTCGTTGGATCCTACCTGCTGTCCGCACCGTTCCTCCTGGTAGCCATGTGGCTGCACCCACGCCTCCCAGGCTGGCTATCGCGAGCACCGAGGCTGCGGTCGCTGATAGGAGCCGATAGCGCGTTTTGATCATGGGACCCCTTCTCCCAGCGGGAGGTGAGCCGTCGCCCGTCGCGCGCCTGTCGCTGTCCAACACTGGTCCACTAAGCGCCCGCCACTCATCCGCCTGCCAACGAACTGTCATCCTGGGCATAATGACGAAATCACGCGGAATGCGCGAAAACGCCTTTCCCAACAACTCTTGACTCCAGGGCATGTCAGCACGCCGAAACAAGGGGATTCTGAATCGAATTCAGGATGGCGGTGAGAAAATAGTTCAAGGTGATGAAGGTACGACCCTCCCCCTCCCAGCGGGAGAAGGCGGGGATGAGGCAGAAGATCCTCAATCATCACGGTCCGGATTCCATTTCTTCTCTCACACGGCGACAAAACCACCTAAACTCTCCCCCCTACGCCGCTCGACGCCCTAGAAAAAGGATCGCAAGTGACTGATCGCAGAAGTTTCTGGGCATGGGGCATGGAATCCCAGGAACCGACGCCCGCAAAGCGTGAGGCCGCTGCAAAGACCATGTCGGAACGCTTTGGAGTATCGCTCGATACCGTCCAGCCGCACTCTCCCGATCAACTACAACTGCGCCCGCCCCGCATCACTCCGCCGGTCACCCTGTCGGAAATCACGACTACCGATACCTACGAACGCGCTTTTCACACCTACGGGCACAGTTTCCGGGACCGCGTGCGCAAGTTCGCCGCCGACTTCCCGAACCCGCCAGATGTCGTTGCGTACCCGCGAAATGAAGCCGATGCCGTCGCGCTGCTGGATTGGTGCGGCGGCGCCGGATACACGGCTACGCCGTTTGGCGGCGGCTCATCGGTGGTCGGCGGTGTCGAAGCGCCGGACGGTTACGACGGGATCGTCACGATAGACATGACGCGCATGGACCGCGTGCTCGAGGTCGACGCCACTTCCAGAGCGGTTCGGGTGCAGGGTGGCACCCTCGGTCCGTTGCTGGAGGCGCAACTCAAGCCGCACGGTTTCACCATGCGCCATTTCCCGCAGAGCTTTGAGTACTCGACCGTCGGCGGCTGGATCGTCACACGTTCCGGCGGCCACTACGCCACCAACGAAACGCGCATCGACGAGTTCGTCGAATCGGTCCGCATGATTACGCCGTCCGGCCCCTGGGAATCGTTCCGGCTTCCCGGCAGCGGCGCCGGACCAAGCCCGGACCGGCTCGCACTTGGCAGCGAAGGCATCCTGGGTATCGTCACAGAGGCTTGGATGCGGATACAGGGCCGTCCTCGCTTCCGGGCGTCCACCGGCGTCTCGTTCCCGTCGCTGGAATCGGTCTCTGAGGCCGCCCGCTCCATCGCGCAAGCCAAGCTCTGGCCCGCCAACCTGCGGGTGCTCGACCCCGGTGAAGGCCAGGCGATGGCCGGGTTGGACGGCAAGACCGCCATTCTGATCATCGGGTTTGAGTCTGCAGACGTTCCGCAGGATGCATTCATCAAAGAGGCCGTATCGATCGCACGCGACGCCGGCGGACAGGTGGACGACGACGAGATCGTGATCTCGCCAACTCCGGCCGGGGCAAAGGCGAGCAGCGACGCCGCCGGGCGGCAGGGAGCGGTGGGCGCATGGCGTCAGGCATTCCTCGACCTGCCTTTCGACTGGAACGACATTACCGGCCTCGGCGTCATCGCCGACACCTTTGAGACCTCGATCACATGGGATCGATGGCCGGAGTTCGACCGCGTGGTTCGTGGGGCGGTGCAGGACGCGATGGACCGTGTCTGCGGCGACGGTACGGTGACGGCCCGATTCACGCACATCTACCCGGACGGGCCCGCGCCTTACTACTCCTTCACGGCGCTCGGGAAGCCGGGCTCGGAACTGTCCCAGTGGGCTGAGATCAAGCAGGCGGCGTCGGAAGCCTTGATCGCAGCCGGTGGAACCATCACCCACCACCACGCCGTCGGCCGCGACCACCGGCCCTGGTACGACAAGCAGCGACCTGAGAGCTTTGCAACAGCCCTCAGGGCTGCCAAGAAATCGCTCGATCCATCAAGCATTCTCAACCCGGGAGTTTTGATCGACCCTTAGACTTCAGGCCTCCGGAACAACGTAACCTCACCCCTGATCCCATAAAGGAGCCCAGAGAATGTCCATCTACTCCGTCTCAGACATCACCGTGAAAGACGCTGAGGCCTACAAGGAATACATGGCCCTGGCCGCGCCGCTGGTCGAGAAATTCGGCGGCCGGTACCTCGTGCGTGGCGGCCAGGTGACCCCGGGCGAAGGCGGATGGACGCCCAACCGCGTTGTCATCCTGGAGTTCCCGGATGATGAGTCGATGGTGGCCTTCCGCACCTCGCCCGAGTACGCACCGGTCGGCGAGATAAGACATAAAGCCGCCGATACAAAATCGTTCAAAGTGGAAGGCATCTAGCGCCGGAACGCCGCAGGGACGGGTAGCGGCCCGCCCACGCCCGTCCTTTGAGAATGAGAACCTCGGGAAGTGGGCGCAGCAGAAATTTCGCGTGGACGAACCACAAAGGATCTCGATATGTCCGTCTACACAATCGCCGAGATCACGATCAAGGGTGAGGCCGCCTACCCTACAAGGAATACCAGGCCCTGGTGCCCGCGACCATCGCCCAGTACGCCGCCCGCCCGGGCGGCGATCACCCTCACCCTCTCCGGTCAAGGGAGAGGGTGCGAGCGACATCACCGTAGGGGCGCGCTTGCTCCGCCCGATTTTGGTTCTGCGCAATACCCACGCAGTCACACCCAACTGTCATCCTGAGCCGAAGTGAAAGATCTACCGGTCAGTAAAGCCCGACAACATCTTTCGTGTAGACATCATCTGGCGGTGAGATTCTTCGTTGCAAGCTCCTCACAGTCACAGTACGTTGGCCCGGGTTTTCGATATCAACTCGTGTTGGAACAAGAACACTGTAGGGGCAGGCAACGGCCCGCCCACGCCCGTACCTCAAGAACAGCCGCTGGAAACGGGTGTCACTGGCAGGTAGGGACACAGACTTTGAAAATCTCTTTCAGACCACTCACCATGTCCGATCTCGACAATGTCGTGCGATGGTCGCTGGATCGAGAAGTCGCCTTCTGGTGGCACGAAAGCGACACACCTGAGGAAGACATTCGATCCAATTGGGAATCCCGTGCTCGGGGCGGGGATGAGAAGACACGGATCTTCATTATCAGTCTCGACTCCACTGACATCGGCGTGATCCAGACGTACCGCGTGGTGGACTACCCGGACCACATGGCGGAACTCCAAACCGACGATTCCGCGGGGGTTGACGTCTTCATCGGGTTGCCCGAATGGCGCAATCGGGGAGTCGGGTCCGCGCTCATACGGCAGTTTCTGAGCGAGATCGTATTCGCTGACCCGTCAATCCAGCGCTGTGTGATCGACCCAGAGCCGGACAATCGTCGTGCCATACGTGCTTACGAAAATGCGGGATTTCAACACGTCAGGTCGTACCGATCAGAGGTCAATGATGTTGACGTTTATCTGATGGTGAGGGAACGGTCGGCAGGGTGATTGTCGGCATATTGCTCTCCGGGGACACATGGCTACATGTAATTGTCATCCCGAGCCGAAGCGAAGGATCTCTCGGCTAATTGAGCGCGAAAACGTCGATCGTGCAAACGTCATTCGGCGGCGAGTTTCATTGTCGCAAGCTCCTTAAAATGACAATACATTGTTCAGGCACGCTTAGAGGTTCCTGAAGGATGTACACGTAACCCCTCTCCCGGTGGGAGAGGGTTGGGGCGAGGGAGGTTCAAGGTCCTCGCCTCATTGGTATGTCTACGGCGAACCTTCTTCCGGTGAAGGTTCGCCGGCTACGTTCGGAATGGCCGGGCAAGCGCTTTGGGAATGCACCCTCGCGCGCCCTGAGGCTCTCGTCGTGTGACCCGTGCGGCCACGTCCCCCGGATCACTCCCGGTCGAAATTCACATGTCGCAGATCGCGCGTCGGGAACTCCTTACGTGTCAGATGCCCTTCGATTACCGGGCCTCCAGACCGTTTCTCCGCCTGTCGATGATCGTATTTCCGCCCCAAGTACCCGAGTAACAGCGGGAGTCCCCACCGCAGTAACGGAAACAAAATTATGGGGACCAGGATGCGGAGAAATACGCCCATAGTTGGTCCAGTTCAGCCCCTGGATTCAGCTGGTGCCAGCGTCGCGTCTCGCGCGCTCCGGTTCTTTTTCAGATACGGAGACGACGGCATCCGAGTTCTCGCCGTCTATCTGAACACGGTACCGCGCGACGCCGCCCAGGTGGTGATCCAACGTGTCGGCTTCGATACTCTGCACCACACCGATCCACCCTTCGTACCGGACGTGCTGGCCGGTAACGTTCGGGTGAAGGACCACCCGGTCGCCCGCTCCGTACTTCGCCATTGAAACACCTCGGGCCTAGCGCCGGAAACACGAACGGATCGACGCGGGAATCGTCGTCCGGTCAGCCCCAATCTTAGCCCGGGCGATCTAAATTCAACCCGGAAGGATTAGCCCGGCAGCTGGTCGATCCGTTCCTGTGCAAACTGCAGGATATCCCGGGCGATCTCCAGCGCGCGTTCGGAATCGTACGCCTCGTACACTTCCGCAGGAACGCCGCCCGGTAGCCCGCCCGGGTAACGAGCGCCCAGGTAATGCTTGTCCAGCAACGGGCCGATCGACTTCATGAAGTCGAACGACGGCTCCACCGCCATGGCGTCCTCGCAAAGATCGGCAAGCGAGTGACCCCACACCATCTCGGCACCCCGTGCCAGCAGATAACCCGTTACCGCTTTCTCAGCGGACTGGTGACAGAGGAAACACGCCAGGGCATGCCGGCCGGAAGCGGCGACAAATTCTGCGTCCGACAGGTCGATGCATGATTGTTTCACCCATCTGCCGGAGTTCTTGAGAGCTGCCGATTCAGCCAATGATCACCTCTCCATCGCGTTCGACCGCCATGAGCAGGGGGTCCGTATCGACCAGTTCCTCGTACTCCTCCGGCGTGTAAACGAAAAAACTCGTATCGAGCCTTGGCCGGAGATGCGTCGTCCAGAAATCGGCTCGCCGGCGAAACGGCTGATCCGTGGCCTGGATCACAACAAGCTCCAGCGCGGTCTCGGGCGTGACGCGGTTGACCGCTAGGTCGCCGGTGAGGGAGACGCGCATCGCGCCGAGCGGCGGCATCTCGATGCTGAGCCGTTCCAGCTCCACCTCAAGCAGTTGCTTTCGCTGCGCTGCGAAGCCGTACATCATCGGCAAATGGCTGGCCTCCCGTTTATTCGAGCTAAATCGAAAGGCACCCCGTTATCAGCGGGACGCCCCTCGCCAACCGTTTTGTTTTGGCGCTCAGACCGTGTAAAGCGTTGGGTGGTTCGGGACCGGAGCGATCTCTTCCGGCGTCAGCTCGTAAGCCTGCTTGATGTAGACCTGGATTCGGTGGCTTCCGAAGTCCGGGATGTACATCCGGCCCTGGTTGTCGAACCGTACCGACGCCGCCCCACGCATCCGCTTCTGCTGCTCCGTGTTCGCCATCTCGCGGTTTCGCAGCACGGCAGGATTCGCCCTGACGTAGGTCTCGCCGCTCTTGGAAAGCGTGGCGTCGCCGATGAACTTGTCGACGTACTTGCCCGCCGGGTTGAACAGCTGGACCCGGTTGTTGCCGCGGTCCACAACGTAGATATCGCCGTGGTGGTCGACCTCGACACCGGCCGGGCGATGGAACTCGCCGTCGCCCGAACCGGAAGAGCCGAACTCCATGATGAACTCACCGTCCGCAGTGAGTTTCTGCACGCGGTCGTTGTGCCAGTCGGCGACCAGGATGTTGCCCTCGCCGTCCGCGGTAATGCCCCACGGCATATCGAACTCGCCCGGGCCGGAACCTTTGGCCCCGAACCTGGAGATGAACCTGCCGTCCTTGTTGAACTTCTGAACGCGGTGGTTGAGGGTATCGACCACCCAGAGATCCTCGTTGGCGTCGAAAGCGATGCCGGACGGGCGGTTCAGCTGGCCCTCGCCGGAGCCCTCCTCGCCCCATTCGCCAACAAAGGTTCCGTCCTGCTTGAACTTGATGATCTTGTGGCTGCCCTCGTCGGAGACGTAAAGCGTGCCCTCGGCGTCACGGATCATCTGGACCGGCCAGAGCAGCTTGCCGCCGCCCAGCGTGTCCAAGTCGTCATCGTTCCAGTTCGTGCGGCGGATGTTGCTGCCGCCCAGTCCCGGACTGTCCGCACGGCACAGGACGAATAGCTCGTCATTGTCGCCGATGACGATATCCATGCAGTAGGTCGTCACCCGGCGCATTCCGAGCGTCGTCAGGAAGGGGTAGCCGGCGCGCAGCAGTGCGTACGGCGGTGTGCTGGGCTTCGTGACCGATTGAAGGGTCATTGTCGTTCTCCGGAATTCAGGTAGGTCTGGCGGTAGCTGGATGTCGAATAAATCCGCTTACGCCGATGCGGTCTCTTTGTACGGGTGAAGCTGCTCGTAGACGCCACCCACGATCGGCTCAGGGTCGACCTTCAGGTGTTGCTCAAGCATCGTGCCGTAGACGCCACGGAAGTCGAACGTGTGGGCTAGGTCTTCGTCGCGTTCCCAGTCCGCTCGCTCCAGGGACGGGTACTCGGCGTACAACCCGCCATCGATGTTGTCGCCGATGATGAACGCGCCGCCGCCGGAGCCGTGATCGGTCCCGGAGCCGTTGTCCTTGATGCGACGGCCGAACTCCGTAAACACGAGCATCGACACGTTGTCGGCGGCGTCGTGCTCACGCAGGTCCTGCCAGAAATCGCTGATCGCGCCCGTCAGTTCTGCGAGCAGGCGGGCGTGGGTCGGCACTTCCTGCGCGTGGTGGTCGTAACCGCCGTGCTGCGTGTAGAAGATCCGTGTGCCGAGGCCCGCCGTGTGGACCCGTGCGACGTCCCGCAGCGATTTGGCGATCGGGTTGTTGGCGTACTCAACCGTGGAGGTGTATTGCTGGGGCGCCACCTTGATCAGGTCGGCTCCGGACAGCACGCTCTGGCCTGTGTCCCCGAAGTAGTCCATCACGAGCCCAGAACCGACGGCTGGTGTGTACATGCGCTTGAAAATCGCAAGGTCTTCTGCACGACGCTGATCGGCCTCGACGCTGGTCAACAACCCGTAGTTGTCCAGGTCGTCAACGGATGTCGCAACGACGCCCGGGGCGGCCATCGCGCGCGGCAGACCGCGCCCGAAACTGACACCCGTCAGGGGGTTCTCAGAATTCGGGTCGAACTGCTTGATCACCTTGGCCAGCCAGCCCTCTGTTGCGATGATTTCCGGCTCACAGGTGTGCCAGATGTCCATCGACCGGAAGTGTGACCGGGAGGCGTTCGGGTACCCGATGCCCTGGACGATCGCGACCTTGCCGTCCTCGAACATGCCTTTCAGGGGCGCGGCGTCCGGGTGGAAGGCCAGCGTGTCGTTGATCGGGAGGGACTGATCTTCCGGGATCCCGACCAACGGCCGGTTGTCATAGTACATCCCGGCCGTGTACGGGATGAGCGTGTTCATGAAGTCGTTGCCGCCCGAGAGCTGCACGACAACCAGTACGGGATCTTTCTTGGCCCCATTGTTTTGGCCGTTGGCACTGTTTCCATTGGTCGTCATGTCTGCAGGATCCTCCCCTGGTTTGCGCTGCCCCGGCCCGTCCGGAACCGTTCATTAATGCGTCTGGGTTGGCCGCTCGCTCCGTTCAGCAGGCGACTGATAAATCAATTAAGCGAACTGGTACTCCCGGGACGCCACTGCAAGGGCCAGCATGCGTGCGATCCGGTCTTCGTTCTTGGTGCGGTCTGCGGAATTGCCAAAGGCAAGGTCGCCGTCAAGCTCTGCCAGCTGCAACAGCGCCGTACGCGTCTCGTCCGCCACCTCGATAGGTCCGGCCAGGTTAAGCACGCCGTCCACGAGTTCTGCGGGGGTGATCGGGTCGCCCGAGCCGGAGAGCCGATCGATGATCGCCTTCGTGCCTGGCGTCTCTGGGTTGCCAACACGAGCGGTGGCGAAGTTGATGCGCTCCGTGAGCGTCCCTCCGTCGATCCATTCCTTGCCGGTGTGCCAGCCCTCGACCGTCGGCGGGTCCATCAATTTCTGGCCCATCACGACGCTCGCGGCGTCCAGCGTGGGCAGCCCGGGTTCGATCTCCCGGAACTCGCCCGTCAGCTTGATCGTGCCTGCGATGAACTCTGCCGGGCACTTGACCCGCTTTGCCCGCGCTGCCTTGAAGAAGTCGGAAAGGAACAGGGTCTTCATTACGGTGCGGATGTCTGCATCCGAGTCCATGTACGCTTTCACGAGGATGTCGATCGCCGCTTCATCTTGCGGCGGCGTCACGCTCCAGGCCGGGATCTGCGGCTCGTCCGCAACAAAGAAGTTGTAGATGTGGCGGCAGACGAACCGGGCGTTCGCCTCTTGCTTGACGATGATGTCGATTATGTCTGCGCCATCCAGGTTGCCCGTCACGCCCAGGAAGGTCTTTTTCGTGTTGTCGTGGTCCTCCGGCCGGAACTCAAACCTGGCGTTGTAGTGGCCAAAGGGGTAGAGCGGGAGCGGCTGCTCAAAGGTCCAGCCCGTGAAGGCGCGTGCCGCGTCCTTTACGTCCGGTTCGTCGTAGGTGCCAATGCCCATCGAGAACAGCTCCAACAGCTCCCTGCCGTAGTTCTCGTTCGGCGTTGCGCCGTGGTTCTCCGAGTTGTCCAGCCAGAAGCTCATGGCCGGGTCTTTAGATAGATCGAGCAGCAGCGTCCGGAAGTTGGCGAGGCCGTTCTTCCTGAGCATTTCGATGTGGTCGACCATAGACGGCGTGTGCTCGCTCTTGGTCCAGCCTGTGGCGAACACGTGGTGCCAGAACAGGGTCATCTTCTCTTCCAGTGGGCGCCTGGTGTTAACCATCCTCCAGAACCAGCGGCCGTTCCACACGCCCGGGTTGTCCTTGTTGGAGAAGATGTGAGGGTAGAACCGTTCCAGCGCGTCCTCGTCTAGGGGCTCGAACCGTTCCGGGTTCACGAGGTCGTCGACCACCTCTTCGTAAGGCCGTGCCGCGTACTCCTCGAGTTCGTCACGTGAAGATCCAAAACCTGCACGTCGAAGCAGGTGAGCCATCGTCGCGAGTCGCTCATCCGCCATCGGTTCCTCCTGAATTCTTCACGGTTGCGAGGCCGGGCACCGATGCCTTGATACGGCATTCTGGGCCGATGCGCGGGTAATCTCGTTGAGATTGCGCCAACTTTACCCCAAGCTCAAGCGCCACGGTAGACGCGCGAGTCCGCCGAGGTGTCAGATCGGGAACGTACGGACCGTGTCTATCGGAAGAGGTTGCTCAGTGCGGTGGGACTTAAGCCAGAGCTAACGGTCGAGTAAAGCTTCATCAGGGGAGGCGGCCAGTAACCGAACCAGACGCGCCCCACCACGTTCTCCGCGGGCAACTGGCCCCACGTCCGTGAATCATTCGACCGACCGCGGTTGTCGCCCAGCACAAATAACATGTCCGCTTCTACCGAGAGCGGATACGTGCCGCCGTTCACTTTTGTCACCGGGAAGTTTTCGTCGCGCGGCTCGCCGTTCACCCAGACCTGACCGCCGCGGATATCGATCTCATCGCCGGGAATCCCGATCACCCGCTTCACGAGGAAATCAGCGTTAGGTCCCGTGGGCGGCGTGAACACGATCACGTCGTCACGTTGCGGCGCATGGAACAGATACGAGCGTCCCCCATCGTCCCCTTTGATGGTGTGCAGGATGTCGCCAAATAGCCCGTCGGCTGCGCTCGCGTAAACAAACTTGTTGACGAGGACGTGCTGACCGTCGGCCATCGTCGGTTCCATGCTCCGTCCGTCCACTCGGAAAGACTGCGTCGAGATCTGGAGGACCACGAAGATGAGCACCGCCGTGATGGCGGTCTCCGATATTTCGCGTATTGATTTCAAAAGGAACGGAAGCTTCCGTAGTCTCAGAAAAACCCTGAGATCAAAACAATCTGGATCGAATGAATCGATTATAGATATCTGGAAGGCGTCCACCTTCGTGGCCCTACTCAACTCTTCCCCAACCTTACATACGATTGTCAGGCGAACATGGTTGGCGTAGGTCCGACCGAACCTGAATCCACTCGACTCAAACGATACCCCGGGCGTGAAGCGCTCACGATTTGTCTGAACAGGATCCACACATCGGGAACAAATGTGGATCGGTGAGCGTCTCTAGTACTGCGGGACCGAATCAACGGTTATCGACCCCCGACACACGCACCCCAAAACAGGCCGCATACGGCTGTCAGGAGAAAGAAAAATGCTGAGGAAGATCCGGAACAGGAAGTTCGTCTTCATCGCCGCCGCCGTGGCCCTCATGATGGTCGCCGCCGTCGCATGCAGTTCAGATTCAGAAGTCGACGACGGTGGACTGGCTACGGTCGCACCGGTCAGTCCCATTACCAACGTGCCCTCGGGAACCATCTACGCCCCGTCCTCGGAGGCGATTCCCATCGGGTTCAACGATTTCGCACGTGTCGCCGCCAGCCAGGCCAGCGGTGGATTCCAGCAGGTTGGGATCTCCGTGTCCGGTCACGGAACGGTTCTCGTCGACCCCGACATCGCGACCCTGAACCTGCGCGTGGAAGCGCGTGAGCTCACAGTCAGTGAAGCCCGGCAGGTTGCCGCCGAGGCGATGGTTCGGGCCCGGACCGCCCTCACGGGCGCCGGCGTTGCGGAAGACGATATCGTCACCCGCAACTTCAGCATCCAACCGCAGTCCACGTACGTAGAACGCGACTCGGCGCTCGGCAAGTACGGCGAATCTGTGATCATCGGTTACATCGTGTCGAACTCCGTCGAGGTCACCATCCGCGACCTGGATGAAGTCGGCAACGTGATCGATCAGGTGTCCGAGGCCGCGGGCGACGAAGTACGGATCAGTGGGATCAGCTTCGGGCTCAACAATCCGGCGCTTCACGGCGACACGGCCCGTGACCTTGCGGCCCGTGATGCTCACGACAAAGCTGAGCTTTACGCACGGATCCTCGGTGTTGACCTTGGTCCGGTCGTGTTCCTGCAGGAAACCAGTGGGACTTCCCCGGATCCCACGTTTGCCGTCGCACAGTCGGCATTTGCCGAAGACGCCGCACGTTCGTTCGCACCTACGCAGATCAGCTCCGGCGACGTGGACGTGACGGCCAGCGTGTCGGCAGTTTTCGCCATCGTGATCCCTGCGGCCCAGTAGTTCATACAAACCTGTAAGTGGTACTTAAACACCGCTGACCCCTCCTGCCCCGTAGGCGCCCGTCACCCGACGGGCGCCTACTTTGTTTCAGGCGTGCCCACGACCACAGTAGGGGTGTATGGCAATACGCCCACGCCCGTCGCGCGATTACGTACCATGAACGACGCTGAACGCGAACCCGCTCCAGTAGAATTCCGGCCGGGCTTTGCACACTGAACCCTTCACTCAACCACCCCGGTAACAACAGATTCAGGAACACAAATGGTCCTCAGCGACCGTTCAATCAAAGAGGAACTCTCGGCCGGCCGAATCGTCATCGATCCGCTGAACGAGCGCGACATTCAGCCGGCCAGCATCGATCTTCACCTGGACAATGCGATCCTGGTCTTCAGGAACTCCAGCAAGCCGTATATCGACGTCCGTGAAGACCTGTCTGACCTGACGGAGCGCCAGGAGATTCCTGATGACAAACCGTTCATCCTTCACCCCGGCGAGTTTGTACTGGGAAGCACGATGGAGCACATCGAACTGCCGAACGACATCGTGGCGCGACTGGAGGGCAAGAGCTCCCTGGGTCGGATCGGTCTCGTGATCCACTCCACCGCCGGGTACATTGACCCGGGCTGGGAAGGCAATCTGACGCTTGAGCTCACAAACGTGGCACGCCTTCCGATCACGCTCTATTTCGGCATGCGCATCGGCCAGATATCGTTCCAGCGCATGACGACAGAGGTTGATCGGCCTTACGGATCGAAAGAGCTTGGCAGCCGCTACCAGGGCCAGTCAGAGCCCACCACGTCCCGGCTCCATATCGATTTCGACGACCGCCGAGCGGGCAAGGGCGGCTAATGACGACCTTCGGCACAGCAGATCATCGACGATACATGGAGCGCGCCATCGAGCTTGGCCGCGCCGGCCTGGGTGAGGTATCACCTCGCCCGTCTGTGGGTGCTGTGGTTGTTCGGGACGGTGAGGTGGTCGGAGAGGGTCGGACAACGCCGATACCGGGCCCGCACGCAGAGGTGATCGCCATCCAGCAGGCCGGCGAACAGGCGCGTGGGGCCACCGTCTACACCACGCTCGAACCGTGTTCACACACCGAGTACACCGGGCCATGTGCGGACGCCCTCATCGCAGCCGGGGTCGATAGAGTCGTTTGCCCGGTCGGCGACCCGGACCCGCGCGTAGACGGCGAGGGATTTCGCAAACTACGCGACGCCGGCATCCAAGTTGTGATACCCCTTGAAGGCGACCTGATCGAGGGCGCAATGGTGTCCCTTGAAGGGTTCCTCCACCACATCGCAACCGGCCGGCCGTTCCTGACCGTGAAGTTCGCCGCCAGCCTGGACGGCCGGATCGCGACAAGGATCGGCGATTCCCAGTGGATCACGTCCGAAGCGGCGCGTGAGCGTTCACATCTCATGCGTGCGGAATCCGACGCCGTGATCACCGGAATCGGCACGGTGCTGGCGGACGATCCCCGTCTTACGGCCCGGTTGGAGGGCCTGTCTGGGCGCCCGCGCCTCCGTGTGATTGTGGACAGTGACGGCCGGATGCCGCCCGGCGCGGCCCTGCTTGGTGAGCCCGGCGATGTGTTGTGGGTCCGGGGCGATGGATGTGAATCGACCATCGACGCGCCCAACCTGGAGGCCGTTGAGCTACCGCGCTCTGAAACCGGCGGGATCGATTTCGCGAACCTGCTGGAACATCTGGGTGAACGCGGATGTGTGAACGTGATGCTCGAGGCGGGCGCGGGCCTGACCGGCGCCGTCATCGATGCCGGACATGCCGGGAAAATCGCCGCCTTTATAGCGCCGCTGATCATCGGCGGCGTCGGCGCATTGCCCGCGGTCGGCGGGATTGGCGTGGCAGAGGTCGCAAGTGCGCTTAAACTTGATCGTGTTCGGGTAGAACAGATCGGCCCGGACATCCTCGTTACGGGCTATACCGGCCAGTAATCGGGAACCGATCACACGACTGTCGTTGTTATTGCATGTTTACCGGAATAGTTGAAGAAGTGGGCGAAGTCATCTCGTTTGAAGGGATGAAACTCACGATCCACGCCCCGGAGGTTACGCCGGGACTCCAGGAATCGGAGTCGATTTGCGTTGCCGGCGCCTGCCTTACGGTGATGGCGCGCGAAGAGGGCGAACTCTCGGTAGAAGTCATCCCCGAGACGCTGAGCCGCACCAACCTGTCTGATCTGAAACCGGGCGGGCGCGTCAACCTGGAACGCTCATTGGCGGAGGGTGGGCGCATCGGTGGCCACATGGTGCAGGGACACGTGGATGACGTTGCCGAGGTTTCGGCCGTCGAGAAGGACGGCGACTCGATCGTCATCCGATTTCTCGGCGACGAATCTATAATGCGTTACATCGTTCCGAAAGGGTTTATCACCGTCGACGGCGCGAGCCTCACCGTGGTGGACCGGGACGACGACGGTTTTTCCGTCGCGATTATTCCTTACACATATGCACACACGACTATTGCAGAACGAACAATGGGCTCAAAAGTAAACATCGAGGTCGACGTCACCGCAAAATACGTCGAGCAGATGGCCCGTCCTTATCTGGAGAAGTTGCTTGCCGACCACGCCGGAAGCTGACCGGGGCGACAATATGCCCGATACCGACGAAGCGACCAGGGCTGTAGAGACCGCAATAATGCGGTTCAAAGCGGGCCGAATGGTCATCATCGTTGACGACGAGGACCGCGAGAACGAAGGCGACTTCGCGATGTCGGCCGATTTCATCACGCCGGAAGCCATCAACTTCATGGCGACCATAGGCCGCGGGCTGATCTGCGTGCCGATGCTGGGCGAAGACCTTGAGAGGCTCGACATCCCTCTCATGGTCAACCGCAACACGGCATCACTCGGCACCGCGTTCACCGTATCTGTGGATGCAGCAGACGGCATCACAACCGGCATCTCATCCGCAGACCGTTCCTACACGGTCCAGTTGCTCGCAAACCCAGAGTCCGTGCCGGAAAACCTGGCGCGACCCGGCCACATCTTCCCGCTCAGGTACGCCCCCGGAGGCGTGCTGGTCCGCGCCGGTCAGACCGAGGCTTCCGTGGACCTGGCCCGCATGGCCGGGCAGCGTGAGGCGGCCGTTATCTGCGAAGTCATGAACGAAGACGGCACGATGGCCCGCCGCGCTGAGCTTGAGACCCTGTCTACAGAGTTCGATATCCCGATCGTCAGCGTCGCCGACATCATCGAGTACCGCTTCCGGCACGAAAAGCTGGTCGAGCGCGTCGCCGAGACACGGCTTCCCACACCGGAAGGCGATTTCACGGCCATCGCGTACCGGAGTTTTGTCGATCACGACGAGCACGTTGCCCTGGTCATGGGAGACGTCTCGGACGGGAAACCGGTACTGGGCCGCATCCACTCCGAGTGCCTGACGGGTGACGTTTTCGGCAGCCTGCGCTGTGAATGCGGCCTGCAGGTGGGGATGGCGCGCAAAGCTATCGCCGCCGAGGGACGCGGCGTTTTGCTTTACATGCGACAGGAAGGGCGGGGTATCGGCCTCCACAACAAGTTGAAGGCGTACCAGTTGCAGGACGAGGGGCTCGATACCATCGAGGCCAACGAGCAGCTAGGTTTTGCGATGGACCTCCGCCACTACGGCGTTGGCGCCCAGATACTGGTCGATCTCGGCGTGAAACAGTTCAACCAGATGACCAACAACCCCCGAAAACTGGTCGGGTTACAGGGCTATGGCCTTGAGATCAACCAGGTCAGTCTGGAAGCTCCATCCAATCCAGAAAACCGCCGCTACCTGAAGACGAAACGAGACAAGATGGGCCACACGATTTCCGGCGCGAGCCTGGACTAGCGCCGGCCGTAGCGCGGGTATGCCAAGAGAACTGAACGGCCACAGCGACGGGGCCGGTCTGCGGATCGGCATTGTGGTTGCGCGCTTCAACAGCTACATCACCGGCCGGATGCTGGCATCCGCGCTGGAGACGCTGGTCGAACTCGACGTGTCCGACGCCGACGTGACCGTTGCCCACGTGCCCGGCGCCTTCGAGTTACCCGTCACGGCGGCTGCAATGGCCCGGTCAAACAACTACGACGCAGTGATCTGCCTGGGCGCGGTCATAGAGGGCGAGACGGCGCACTTTGAGTACGTCTCCAAAGAGTCTGCTGACGGCATCGCGCGCCTGTCCGTAGATACTGGCGTTCCGGTGATATTCGGCGTCCAGACGACCTACACGACGGACCAGGCCTTCGCCCGCATCGGACACGCCGCCGGATACGCGGAAGCGGCCGTTGAGATGGCGAACCTGCTGCGTACTCTGAACGACGCCTGACCCCGACAGGGGTTTGATTTGGCGGGCGGGGTTGGCGCGCCATTACAGGCTGGGAATCTTTGATTCAACCCACCACAGGAGATGGAAGAATGATCTGGAGCCGCGGCATCATATTGCTGATAGCGACGATGGCGTTCCTGGCGACCGCCTGTGCCAATACGGACGTCAGTTTCCAGTTCGGGTGGACATACGAAACGGACCGTCTGGTGAACGTCTCTGGAGACGCCAACAAGCACGTCCCCGGCGAGCAAAGCTCGTTCCAGATTGCCCTGAACAACCTCGATGGCGTTCGCTGGCAGGAAAGCTACTGCATAGCGCTCGTCGATGAGGAGCGGCTGGTCTCCATCTTCTTCGAGGGCGAGTTCGATCTGGCGCCGGGAGAGCAGGCCACGATGATCGCCACCGGAACTTTCCCGGAAAGTAAGATCGGCAAGCGCTACGGGATCAGGTTTGTGATCCCCGGCGAGGCTATCGCCGTTCCTTCATCCGTATGGTCTGGCAACAACGACCTCCACCGGAGCGCTGACTGGTTTGAAGTGGGGGACTGCACGCCGCCCTCTTAGCCGGCGCGGGGGTCCCAGCCTTGCCGGGCCGGACACACGGGCTTGGTGCCTGACCGGAGCGGTGCTAGGCTCGGAGCCAGAGCTTTGAGCCATTCAGACGCCTTGTCAGAGCCGAGGAGGCCACCAGTGGCCGCCGAACGGACCATCTTCCACGTCGATATCGACGCCTTCTTCGCCGCCGCTGAGCGATCGGCGAACCCGGACCTGATCGGGAAATTGCTCATCATCGGGGGCACGGGAGGGCGTGGCGTCGTCGCCTGCGCATCTTACGAGGTCCGCCCCTTCGGCGTCCGATCCGCGATGCCGATATCGCGCGCCCTCAGGCTCTGCCCCAACGCCCTTGTGATGAGCAGCAGTCACGGCCTTTACGGGAAGATATCAAAGTCATTCATGGCGATACTCCGCGACTACACGCCGGACGTGCAGGTGATGAGTGTCGACGAGGCGTACATGGACATGACAGGCACCGAGGCGCTTTACGGGCCTTCTGAAAAAGCCGCGCAGATCATTAAGAATCGAGTGCGTGAAGAGCTGAAGCTTACGGTGTCGATCGGTATCGCCCCTTCGCGATTGATCGCCAAGATCGCCTCGGACGAACGCAAGCCGGACGGCATGTTCACCGTCTCTCCCGGAGACGAAGCGGCCTACCTGGCGCCGATGCCGGTCCGAAAACTGCCGGGCATCGGCCCAATAGCCGCTGAGAAACTGGGCCGGCTGGGCATCCATACGCTGGGGCAGCTCGCCGTCTTCCCGGAAGGACCGTTACGCCGGGAGATGGGCAACCAGTCCGCCAGGCTGATCGAACGGGCGAGGGGTATCGATGGTTCAGAACTCGCATCGGGCGGAGGGGCGAAATCTATCTCGGCGGAGACGACCTTCCACGAAGACTCATCCGATCGCGCTTTCTTGGAACAGACGATAAAGGAACTTGCCGAAACGGTCGGGCGCAGACTCCGGCGCGCCGGCAAGCACGCCCGCAGCGTGAGCCTGAAACTCCGCTATCACGATTTCACAACCCTCACCCGGCACAACACCCCACAGGTATCGTTTGACGGCGACGGCCGCATCCATGAGATCGCTACGGCACTTCTCGATGCGACGCTTAAGCAGCGTAATTCGCCGGTACGCCTGATCGGCGTGGGCGTTGAAAACCTGACGGAACCGGCGGCCCAGCTATCGCTTCTTGATTCGTTTGTGGCGGAAGATTCTGCCCTGTCATCGACACTCGACCGAATTCGGGATAGATTTGGAGACGATTCAGTTAGCCGCGGATCCAGTTAGCCGCGTTTTGTACTGGGATCGGTGCGACCCGAGATGTGCGAGACCGACTGAGCCTGATAAAATCAATACGCCGATGGCGATTCGTTCAACGGTAGGACAGCGGACTCTGAATCCGTCAATCCAGGTTCGAATCCTGGATCGCCAGCCACGAGGCCCCTTCGTCTAGCGGCCAAGGACACCGCCCTCTCAAGGCGGAGATCACGGGTTCGAATCCCGTAGGGGCTACCAGTAATTTTCGGGCTCCCGCTCCGGCGGGGGCCCTTTTTGTTGGCCATTTAGACTGACTGGGCTCAGGGGGCGGCAAGCCTGATGAACGCGGCCTTGATGCCGGGAAATCCAGTGCTGAGGGCCATCTCATGTTGACTGCTCAATCCGTCCCTTTAGGCGGTTGATGGCCTGCGCCGCCAACACCGCAGTGAGGGGTGAGCGAGTACCCGGTTGGGGGCTGGCCACGTACACGTTGAGGCATGGGAAACTCTCTGAGTGGATAGCGTTCCGGATAGCCGGAAGCGTTGCGAACTCAGAGATCCACCGTGCGGTGGCTGACAGTGAGTCGCGTACCCGCGTCGTAGTGGAAACGGCGGCGGCGGGAATTATGACCACCAACGACAATCTGGAAATCCAGTCAACCAACGGCGCTCTGCTTAATATCTTCGGCTACCCCAGATCTGTACTGCCGAGACGTCGCGTCTCAGACCTGGCCGGGGAACCGTACAAGAGCGATCATCACATGTTTGGAGATCGTTATCGGAAGACGGGCGTACAGCGAAGGTTCGGAGCGCTCCGTGAAGTCGCGGGGCAGAGGAAAGACGGAACTACTTTCCTGATAAAGATTGAGGCCACTAGGACTGAATTGGAACACGGGGTGATGTATACGGGGGCCATAAGGGACATTACGGACCGGAAAAACGCTGAAGATTAAGTTGCCATGCTGACATCCGGCCTGGAGCGGCGCGTGCTTGAACTTGCCGCGCAACTCTAGGAGATCCACTCAGAACTGGGGGAGTTTTCGTACACCGTCTCGCATGACCTGCGCGGCCCGCTGGCCATGCCCGCCCGCCTCGCTTCCCGGCTGCTTGAGCTGGATCAGGGGGCATTGTCTGAAACTTCACGACAATACGTTGAGTTGATAGCGCGCTCGTCTCAAGAAAGCTTTGAACTTGTGGCGGACCTGCTCAACTTCGCGCGCCTCGTCCATCAGGCGCTGGAGACCCAACGAGTAGATCCCGGCGAGATCGTCGCGGCCGTCCACGCGGAGTTGAGTCAAACGAGTCTCGGCGTTCGTTGGACGCTCAAATCATTGCCACAATGTGATGCCGATTACAGCCTGCTTCGATTGGTTTTGCCAATCTGATCGGCAACGCCTACAAGTTCACGACTCATCAGTCAGACCCCCGGATAAAGGTGGGGACGATGGGCATCTACGGCACACCCACCTAATACGTACGTGACGACGGCGTTGGGTTTGACATGGAACAGTCACATTTGAGCGGTTACAGAGGCGTGAGAATTATCCCGGCGCCGGCCTGGCGATAGTTCGGAGGATAATCGAGAGGCACTACGGTCAGATGTGGGTGGAATCAGGGGTCGGAAAAGGCGCGACGTTCTTCTTTACGCTGTCATCCAACGAAGACTGCCAACGAAGACCGAAGGAAAAGAGCGCCCGTAATCATCGCCTGGTCCGATGGCATGGACCGTCAAAGCGGGCACCGATCTACAAGACGGTCGAGTTATAGACCGAGGGCTTATAGTCCCGATCGTAATGTCGCTGGCCCGGTACCCGCTGCTGCGGTCGAGAACCCCGTGTCAGAACACCGTGAATCGGTCCCCGGCGACACATCTCACCGAAAGCGCTTATCGATCGCCGTGTCGATATGAGCAGGCCCGGGTCCATTTTTCGCTGGCTGATGGCGCCTATCACGCCCACCGTCCCGAACGATAGTGCGATCACAACACCGCCCGCTACGGCGTCGAGGAAGTAGTGGTTCCCGGTGACGACGATGGTGAACAGCATCATCGACGGATATATGAACGCGAAGATCCTGAGAGCTCGGTAGCCGGAACGGAAGAATATCGTTCCGAAAAGGACGCTCCAACCGAAGTGCAGGCTGGGCATCGCAGCGAACGCGTTGTAGAAGCCGGCGCCCTCAGCGGCGGAATAGATCGACGGACCAAATATCGCCATCGTATCCACAAAATTCTTCGTGAGCATCCTGGGCGGGGCCAGTGGAAATATCGTGAAAGCTATCAGCGCGAACAGGAACGAGAACAGGACAACGTTACGGTAGTACAGGTAACGGTGCCTGGACTTCATGTAGAGGATTACAGAGGCCGTCACGATGATTGGATAGAACGAGAGGATGTAGGCCCAGTTGAAGAAGACCACCAGCCAATCGGACGTGTTGATCGCCCACCGCTGCAAAGTGGGCTCCCAGAACAGCCCCAGATCCTTTTCCAGATCCACCACGCTTTCCGCGTGAATGAACGCAACAAGCTGAATATCCGCGGCAATTATCTGCCGGATAAGCAGGTACAGAAGGTATGCGCCGCTCACCAGAACGAACTCTTTGAGGTGTGGCGAGCGGTGCCACGACGCCGGTAGACTGCCGGTGTCGACTGGTTCAGCGGAGTGGTCTGGTCTGCGCAATAAGTGCATGGTTCGCGTCCGCGGGCGCCAAGTACCCGCCGATGGCCTGATTCCGGATACCACTACGCGCAGCCTATCACTTTCCTACGTATTGAGCACCCCGGGTCTGGGTAACGAATTACGTTCTTAAGCGGCCGTTTCCGCACACGTGAATCCCTGCCGAATGCCGTCTTGAATGGCGGCATGCGTGAACCCAGAGACTAGCCCGGGCGCCTCTGCCGCCAGTAGCGATTCGTTTCATCCTCCGTCCGGTGGGCTCCGTCTATCTGCTCCTTTGGCTGTATTTCCCTGTTCCCGTACGCCACCGATGAGCCCTTCGGCTCACGCAATTGAGGCAGAGGACTCGGGCCGATGAGCTGTTTGGGGCGGTGCGGATGAGAACTCCCAACCCACTATGTGGGTACGCACCCAAACGACCTCAAGTGGGGGCTCCACCGCGTGCTCAATTGGGTGAGGCCTCGTGGGTATCCGGCCCCCGGTTCGCTCGTTCGGGTTTACGCTAGTACCGCGCGCCGCTCTTTTTCACGACCGATCTGACTCTCCTGCGGCGCTCCTGAAGCGACTCTCATGGTGCAAACAGGACATAGCGGCGGCGGCCGGATGGGTTTTAATCGGGCTCCATCCGAAACGCCCGATCGCCCGATCAAGCGCGACACGCTGTTTCGCACGGTCGCCCTGTACCGGCCCTACAGGCGTCGGCTGGGTGGCGTGATCGCATCCGTCCTGATCAACGCTGGATTTGGCATCGTGCCACCGCTCCTCGTCGCCACCATCATCGACGATGTAATACCGAACGGCGATACAGGCAAGCTGTTCACCATCGCCGGGATCATGATCGGCGTCACCGTCGCCTCCGGCGGATTCAACCTGTTGCAGGCGCACCTGAACACCCGGGTCGGGCTGTCGGTGATGCGTGACCTGCGGGGTCGCCTTTACAGTCACCTCCAGCGTCAGCCCGTCTCCTTCTTTGCAGGCACGCGAACGGGCGAGATCCAGTCTCGATTGACCAACGACGTAACGAACACCCAGCTCGTGCTCACGGACACGATAAGCACGATCGTGTCCAACGCCGCCATCGTGATCGCGTCCGTCATAGCGATGCTGATCATCTCCTGGCAACTCTCGCTCGTGGCGCTCGGCGTCACGCCCATCTTCGTGTTCTTCACCGTGAAGGTCGGCCGCAGGCGCCGCCGGCTGACCCGTCAGGCGCAACGGGCCGTCGCTGAACTAACGGCGAGTGCAGGGGAGACATTGTCCGTGTCCGGCGTGATGCTCGCCAAGACCTTTGGACGTGAGCGCGAGCAGCTCGACCGGTTTGACGCGACCAACGAGGATCTGACCCGGGTTTCAGTTCGGCAGCAGATGACCGGCCGGGGATTCTTCGTCCTAGTCCAGACCTTCTTCGGGATGGCCCCCGCGATCGTGTGGGCCTTCGGGGGCTGGCTGCTCTTTCAGGACCGCGGCGGGATATCGACAGGTGACATCGTCGCCTTCACCGCTATCCAAACCCGGCTGCTTTTCCCCCTTGCCGGTCTGCTGAACCGCGGCGTGGACGTCACAAGCGCGCTGGCGCTGTTCGAGCGGATTTTTGAGTACCTGGACCTGGACCCGGAGATCAAGGACCCTGTCGACCCGGCCCCGGTCGACAGGGCCACGGTGAAGGGCGAGGTTGCTTTCCGAAACGTTGGCTTCCAGTACGACGCTGCCCGTGGGATCGAAGACAGCTTTGGGCTGCGGGACGTCACCTTCACCGCCGCCGCCGGCCGATTGACGGCGTTGGTGGGCCCGAGCGGTTCGGGGAAAACCACGATCGGCTACCTGATGTCGCGGCTCTACGATGTCGATTGCGGGAGCGTTAGCATCGACGACGTGGACCTGCGTCGCATGGCGTTGCGGAATCTTTCGACGCTCGTCAGTGTCGTGAGCCAGGACCCGTTCCTGTTCCACGCCTCGATTGCCGATAACCTACGCTACGGTGACCCGTCTGCTACCGACGACAACCTGGTGCGGGCGGCAAAAGCGGCGCAGATATACGACACGATCTCCGCGCTGCCGGATGGCTTTGACACGATAGTCGGCGAGCGCGGCTACCGGTTGTCAGGCGGCGAACGTCAGCGTGTCGCTATAGCGCGCGCCGTGCTGGCCAACCCGCGCGTGCTGTTACTGGACGAGGCCACGAGCAGCCTGGACACGAAGTCTGAGCGTATGGTGCAACGTGCGCTCGGGGAGTTGATGGAGGGCCGGACGACGGTCGCAATAGCGCACCGGCTGTCCACCATCATCGCCGCAGACCAGATCCTGGTCGTGCTGAACGGCCGCATCGTTGACCGAGGCACCTTCAACGAGCTGGTGTCGCGGTCCGGCCTGTTCAGGCAGCTGTACGAAGAGCAGTTCACGACCATACCGACCGATCTGCCGATGCTGGACGGAATTCCGCCGGACGGACCGGTCGTGCCTGAACAGGGGCAGGCGCGAGATACAGGACGGGTTCCCGAACCCGCCGACTGAGCCGGTAAATCCCCGACCGGCAAGTCCATGCGACGATCCCGTCATATCGGAGGTTTACATGCTGTCGCGTGCCAACCGTCACTTGGCGAAATCGCGCGTCTCTTCTTCAAGCTGGGCCTGACCGCCTCCGGCGGTCGCGCCGCACACATCGCATGATGCGGGAGGAGGAGGTCCGACGCCGTAAATGGACGACGGACGACGCGTTCATGGACTTGGTCGGCGCAACTGTCGTCATTCCTGAACCGAACTCCACCGAGCTGGCGATACATCTCTCAGACAGGCGCGCCGGGTGGCCCGGACTGCTGATCGACGGTGCGCCGCTCACCATCCCGGCTGCAATATCGTTGCAGGCGATCATCTGGGGCTGAGCGACCGCTGGGGCACGCCGCCGGAACTCGGCTGGGTGCTGTACGGCATCAAACCGGTCGCCATCGGCATCGTCGCCTTCGCCGTCCTAGGACTGATCAAATCGCCGGAGGTCGCTTGTCCGCCCACGGTCTGGCTTCCTCGAACGCCGCAGAGGCGGCCAACACTGTTTCCTCGGCCCCGAACCCGCCGATCAGGTGAAGTCCAACCGGGAGCCCGGCCCGATCGAACCCGCATGGCACGCTGGCCGCGGGATGTCCGGCGATGTTCACTGAGTAGGTGAACGGGCTCCATGTCCAGAAGGCGCGATCCGCGTCCATAGCACGGCCGCCGATCTCCAGCGGCGGGCCGTCGTCAACGCGAAATGCGGTCGTTGCCAGCGTCGGGCTTAACACGAGATCGTATCGCTCGAACAACCTTCGGAAGTAGTCACGTAGCTTCGCAACAAAGGCCATCGTCTCGTGATGGTTTACCGCCGACAGCGTCGTCGCGTGCTCCATCCCCTCTCGCACGACATCGCTCAGCATCCCGGACGAATCACGGAGCAGGTGGCCGTACGTGACCAGTACTTTGAGATCGAAGTAGTTACAGAACGAACTCCACATATCGTCGGGGTCGATCTCGAAATCGAACTCCTCGACGCTCGCCCCGAGCGCTTCAAACGAACGGGCGCCGTGCGCTGTTAAATCGGCCACATCCGGATCGACTGCGTTGCCGCCCATGTCCGGCGTCCAGCCGATGCGCAGCCCCTGAACTCCGCGCCCGAGCGCCCCGGAATAGTCCGGCGAGGGCTCTTCGAGGGTCCCGGGCGCTGCATCCTCACCGGGACCGGTCAGGACAGACATCAAAAGCGCGGAGTCACGCACGTTGCGGCTCAACGGGCCACTCTGTGCCAGGTTGTACGGATGCCACGCTGCGCCGCCGCCGCCGGAGCGCGGCACACGGCCTTCACTCCCCTTGATGCCGTACAGACCGCACAGCGAGCAGGGGATTCGTATCGACCCGCCGCCATCTCCGCCCTGCGCCAGCGGCGTGATCCCCGCCGCCACAGACGCCGCCGCTCCGCCGCTCGATCCGCCGCTCTCACGCGTCACGTCCCAGGGGTTCCGGCAGTCCTCGCCAAGCCTGTTGGACGTGTATCCGAGATGTCCGAACTCCGGCGTGTTGGTCTTTCCGAGGATCAACGCGCCGGCCGACTTGATCCGGGTCACCACGATATCGTCTTTATCAGGGACGTTATCAGCGTAGGCGAGCGAGCCAAACGTCGTTCGGATTCCGGCGGTCGGCACAAGATCCTTGATCGGAAACGGCAGCCCGTGGAGCGGGCCCAGTTCGTCGCCCCGCATCACAGCGGCTTCTGCGATCCGGGCCGATTCCATGGCGTGGTCGGCGGCGACCGTCAAGTAGGCGTGCAGTGTGTCGTTAGTCTCGTTGATACGCCGCAGCGTCCACTCGGTCAGTTCGACCGGCGACACTTCGCGCGTCGACATCATGCGCACCAGCTCATGAGCCGGAATGAACGCAAACGAATCCTCGTTGGGCAAATTTCCTGCCTATCTATTTCAAGCCGGGTTCCGGGGAAGGGACACTAGCCCTTGATCTCGATCAGGATCACCACGGCATCGTTATCACCGGTGTTCGTCGTGGCATGTTCGAATGCAGGTGTCTCGATCCCGTGGCCTGCTGGAAGCTCCAGGTCCATCGACTGACCATCCGAGTCGACGAAGCGGACCTTGCAATCCGTGACCGCGTAGGTAATGGCAGTCGGGTGTCCGTGCATGGCCGTTACAGAATCGGCCGCTCCGAAACATTCAAGCATCCGTACAGCATCGTTCTCTGCGATGGCCTTGTAGAAGTCACCGGCGACCGGAACTGCACCGCGGGCATAATAGCCTCTTGACTATCTGGATATTCGGCAGCCGATGCACTGTATCACGTGGCTTCTGAGCGCCCGACTGCCCACTCACAGCGACTCCCAGGCGCACGCCCGCTGCGTTTGCATTACCCTTGCGCCGCGCCGCCACTGGACATACGACACCTTCCACACATTTAAGGGAACACCGCCGTGAAGATCATCTCCGTAGAGGCCATCCCTATCGAGTCGGGCCCGCTGCTGGTCCGCGTGCATACAGATGAAGGCATCGAGGGCATCGGAGAGGGTCAGGCACGCTACTGGCGCTCCATGAAACCCTTCATCGAAGAGGACCTTGGCAGCATCGTCATCGGTATGGACCCGCGAGACACCCAGCTCATCTGGGATGCCATGTTCCCGCCCACCAAGTGGATAGGCCCTGGCGGCATGCAGATGATCTGTATGGGTGCCATCGACATCGCCTGCTGGGACATCGCCGCCAAGGCCGCAGGGCAGCCTTTGTACCGCTACATGAGCGGCGCCGCTCGGACACACCTTCCCGTCTACTGGAGCACCGGCATCGGGTGGACGGCTCGGGCCACGTTGGGCAGAGAGGGCGATCCCGGCACGCCAGAGGCGCTTGTGGAACGCATGCGTGAGGGCCGGGACGCCGGATTCACGGCCTTCAAGTTACGGCTCGAGTGGATGCACCAGCGACAGGACGTAGACCCGGAGGGCGACATCGCCCGGTTCAAGGCCTGCAAAGATTTCCTGGGCGACGACTGCCGTTTGAGCATCGATATCAACAACGGATACTCGGTTTCGACCGCCATCGAGCAGGGCCTGAAGTTGCAGGACATGGGGGCGGCTCACTACGAAGAACCGCTGCCGCAGTACGACTACGCCGGCCTCAAACAGGTGGTCGATGCGTTGGACATGCCGGTCACTTCCGGCGAGTTGGAACATACCCTCTGGAATATCCGGGACCTGATAGAGATAGGCGATCCCGACATCCTCCAGCCGGACCTGCTGTTCGTCGGCGGCATCACGCCACTGCGCAAGATATTCACGCTGTGTGAGGCGTTCAACAAGCCGGTCCTGCCGCACGGCCCCGGAGCCGGTATCCAGAACGCCGTCAGCCTCCACGTCTTCTCAACGCAGGTGAACGCCACATTGCCGCACGAGTACAGCTGGGAGTTCACCGGCGGCCTGGAGAACGCCACCCGGATCTACGAAGAGGCGATCGTGCCAACTGACGGCTTCGTCGACCTGCCGGACCGCCCGGGCCACGGGCTTGTGGCGGTGGGCGAAGCGGTTGAAGCCTACCGAATTGACAAGTAACGGCCCTTCGTTCGCATCTCTTTCAGAAAGACCCCTCTCTCATGAAAATCACATCAGTCAAAGCCACACCCATCAGGTTCAGTTCGGACAACGTCTCAAGCTCCTCCGTCCCCCTGATAATTCGCGTCCAGACGGATGAGGGCATCGAAGGAGTGGGCGAGTGCAGCGGCCGCTACTGGCAATCGCTCAAGCCCTTTATCGAAGACATCGCCGGGCCGCTCATTATCGGGTTGGACCCGCGCGATACACAGACGGCGTGGGACGCAGTTTGGACCGATACAAAATCGCTCGGCCCGGGCGGCCTCCAGAGCACCGGCATGGGCGCCATCGACGTCGCCCTGTGGGATATCGCCGGCAAGGCGGCGGGGCTGCCTTTGTACAAGCTTCTGGGCGGTGCGGCCCGCACACACATCCCGGTTTACTGGAGCTCCGGTCTGGGCTGGCAGAAGACGCCCGACCAGATGCTGGACCGAGTCAAAGAGGGCTGGGACCTGGGTTATCGCGCCTTCAAGATTCGGATGGACTGGTACAACAACCGGCTCGATTCCGACCCCGCGAAGGACCTGCGGTTGTTCGACGCCTGCCGAAACTTCCTGCCGGACGATGCCGCGCTCAGCTTCGACGCCAACAACGGCTACACCGTGCCCACGGCCATCCAGCAGGGTCGCTACATGGAAGGGCAGGGTCTGGCGCACTTTGAGGAACCGCTTCCGCAATACGACTACCTGGGGTTGAAGCAGGTGGTCGAGGCGCTCAAGGTGCCGGTATCGTCCGGCGAAAACGAGCGTTCGCTCTATAACTTCCGGGACATGATCACGATCGGTGACCCCGATATCGTTCAGCCGGACATCGCCATGGCGGGAGGCATAACGGGACTGCGCAAGGTGTACACGCTGTGCGAGGCATACAACAAGCCGATGATGCCGCACTGCCCCTCTGCGGGCATCTCAAGCGCCGCCAGCCTGAGCCTGTACGCCACCTACCAGCACGCCGTCCGGCCGCACGAGTATTCGTACGAGTTCAGCGGCTCTCTTGAAGCCGTCGCCGGCCTGTTCCAGGAGTCGATAATCCCCGAGAACGGCTTCATAAACTTGCCGGACCGCCCCGGCCACGGCCTCGTCCTGGACGAAGACGCCTTCAAAGCAGCCGAGGCTGCTTTTTAGGCGCGAGATCAAGTGTTTGGTTTGATTGATCACATGCAACAACCCCAACAGTTAAACAGGAACACCATTGAAGATCACAGACGTCAAAACCTACGTCCTCAACACCACCAGCATCTTCGTCCGCGTCTACACGGATGAGGGCATCGAGGGCGTCGGCGAGTGCAGTCCGGTCGTGCAGTCGGACGTGACGGCCGTGTACGTCCAGAAGGCCCTCAAGCCCAAGCTCATCGGCAAGGACCCGCGTGACACGGACCGGCTCTGGGACGATATGTACTTCGGTACTTTCAAGATCGGCGGCATGGGTGCAGGCCCGAACGCCATCTCGGGCGTCGACATCGCCCTCTGGGACATCAAGGCCAAGGCTGCCAGCATGCCGCTCTATCAGCTCATGGGCGGGGCCACGAAGAAGACCTTCAAGATGTACAAGAGCATCGGCGGCGGCTCCCAGGACACGCCGGAGGAGATGCGCCAGAAGGTTGAAGACGGCTATAACCAGGGCTTCCGTGCCTTCAAGATCCGGATGGACTGGCAGTATCAGCAGGACAAGCGGCTCAAGACCGATCTGGAGATGTTCCGGGTCTGCCGCGAATGGCTGCCGGACGACATCCCGCTGAGCTTTGACGTGAACAACGGCTACTCGGTGAGCGCTGCGATCTCGCAGGGACGGGAGTTCGAGAAGCTCGGCATCTACCACTACGAGGAGCCGGTGCTGCCCTACAACTACAAGGGCATGCGAGAGGTTGCAGACGCCCTGGACGTGCCGGTCTCGGCGGGGGAGCACGAGTACACGCGCTGGCAGTTCCGAGACCTGATCGAGGTCGCACGGCCGGACCTGCTGCAGCCGGACGTGACCAAGTGCTGCGGCATCACGGAGATCATCCGTATCGGTGCGATGGCCGAGGTGGCGGACATGCAGATCATCCCGCACATGACGCAGCCGTCCATCGGCAACGCCGCGTCGCTGGCCTTCTGCTCAACCCTCCAACACCCGGAACGACCGCACGAATACACAGGCCCGCGTAGTGACCTCGAGGCTCTCTTTGAAGAGCCGATCACGTTCGACGGAGCGACCGGCACCATCACGTTGGTGGAGCGGCCTGGTCACGGGCTGGTGATCGACGAAGAGGCCTTCAAGGCCGCCATAGTGGCGGCGTACGAGTAGGGATTGATCATGCGTGCCTGAGTCTGGAAAAGGATTCTTCGACCTCATGCGAATAGTCAGAGCCGCGCGTTACACGGCGCGCGGCTTCCGGCACGCGCTCGCCCGCGACACGTCGTTCCGGCAGGAGTTTGTAGCCGGGCTCATCCTGGCGCCGGCCGGCGTCTGGCTGGGCGACACCGGGGTCGAACGAGCTCTGCTCATGCTGCCGCTCATGTTGGTCCTGCTGGTTGAGCTGCTGAACGGCGCAATCGAGACCGTTGTAGACCGCATAAGCACGGAGCAAAACGAGCTATCAGGCCGAGCAAAAGACCTGGTATCCGCAGCCGTATTCGTAGCGCTGGTCAGCGTGCCCGTGATCTGGGGCCTGGTGCTGCTGGGCTAGGCGTGATGTGCTGCAACGCCGTAGGGACGGATCAGTATCGCGCCCATTGGATGTCGTCGAATCAGCGCCCGATCCTCAATCAAGTTCAGGATGGCACTATTGGGCGCAGATCGCGAAATAGCGTCGCTGCACTACGCGACCCACCCCAAACCTCCTCCAGAGAGGAGGCCACAAAAAGCCCTTTCCGAATGTAGGAGGGAGTTCGGGGGTGGTTAATTCTTGCGATTACGCAGAAGTACCGCGGTGGCGCAGAAACACACAAACAAAGGGGCCGGTCCCAATCGGAACCGGCCCCTTCACTAAATCACCTGTACACGAGAACTAGCCGGACTCGCGTGCCCAGATCGTCTCGTACTGGCCGCCGTGGATCAGCGCCGTCAGGTCCTGGCTCTCGATAGCCCGCAGCTCGTTGAGCGCGGCTTCGGCGGCGCTCAACGCATCGACCGAGTCCGTGGACTCGATACGCTTCATCACACGCTCCCAGACGCCGGACCGCACCATGTTCTCCACATAGATCGGCCACGGGATTGCGACGATCTCCGTCGCCTTCGGGAGGTGCGGGCGTGCGCGCTTCAGGCTGCGGAGCCGCGCATGCAGTCCGCGTGCCATCGGCAGCACCCTGATGAACGGGCCGTCCTCCGGCCCCTGCCTCATGTCCAGGACGAGCGATCGCCTCAGGCGAGGGAAGAAGAAAGAAAGCGTCGGAGCGCTGTCGATGTGTCCGACAATGGCGTCGATATCCAAACCGTACTCTCGGTCCAAATCGCCACCTTACCTTTCGATTATCTCTGGTGAGTTATAGCCCGTCGACTCACTCTGCGTCGTTTCGGAATTAACTAAAATCGCCTAACCTGCCAGGTCCCGCACAGTGGCCGTAAACGACGGGAGAACCTTCGCCCAGTCACCTATGACACCGAACCTGGCTGATTTGAAAATATTGGCATCGCCATCCTTGTTGATGGCGACGATGTTGCGTGCGCCGGACAGGCCAGCCATGTGTTGCGAAGCGCCCGATATACCGATGCTCAGGTAGACGGTCGGTTTGACGCTCTTGCCGGTCAATCCGATCTGGTAACTGTGGTCCACCCAACCCGCGTCGCAGGCGGCGCGCGATGCGCCGACGGCCCCGCCGAGGATGTCCGCAAGTTCCTGAAGCAGCTCGAACGGTTCCGGTCCGCCCACTCCCCGTCCTCCAGAGATGATTACGTCGGCGTCCTCAAGGCGGACGCCTTCGCTCTCCTGGACAACTGTCTCGACCAGCGTCGTGCGCGCTCCAGAGACGACGCCGGATGCGTCGAACTCTTCGATCAAACCGGAGCCTTCTCCCTCGATCGGGTCAAAGACCCCCGGCCTGATGGTCGTTATCTGGACGTTATCGCCGTCGAAGCCATACACGGCCAATGCGTTTCCGCCGAATACCGGCCTCGTGACCGTAACGCGGCCTGTCCCGGATTCAACCGCTACATCGATACAGTCCTGTGCTACCGGAACGCCCAGCTTGAAGGCTAGCCCTGGGCCGACCACAGCGCCGAAATCCGATTTGGCGAACAGGATTACGTCTGGAGAGATGCTTTCGGCCAGCGCTGCTGCCGCAAGCAGGGGCGCGTCGTAGCCACCCGTCCCGCCATCTTTGAGGGAGGGATGTGAGATCGTGATAACGTGGTCGGTGCCGGGCGCCTGGGCCGCGGTTACGCCTGAGAGATCGTCGCCCATGACGGCGATGCTGATGCCTCCGTCCACGCCCTCATCGGCCAGCTTGCCGGCTGCCGCCAACAACTCACCGGACACAGCGGAGATCGCACCGTACTGGACCTCTCCGAATACGAGAATTCCGGCCATTTAAATCAGATTCAACTCTCGGAGACGGAGGGCCAGTTTCCGGCCTGCGTCCGCCTCATCTTCGCCTTCGATAAGTTCCACCTGGCTCTCGCTCTCCGGGATGAACAACCTTCGGAGCGTGAGAGCGGGTTTCAGCGCCTCGGCGTTCAGGCCGAGATCGTCCAGCGTCAACCGTTCCGGCTGCTTGCGGGACGCCGCCATGATGCCGCGCAAAGTCGGGTAGCGCGCTTCACCTAGTTCGTTGCTGACGGTTATCACGACCGGAACAGGCGCTTCAACGACCTGGTAGCCGTCGGTCAGTGCTCGTTCGACTCGTACAACCCCATCGCCGGGGTCGATATTACGTGCCAGTGTGACGCACGGCAGCCCCAGCTTTTCAGCGAGACCAAGCGGCACATGCGCCTGGTCCCAATCCGACGCCTGTCGACCGCCGAGGATCAGGTCAAAAGGCCCTGACTTCTCGATCATGGCCGCCAGCACATTGACCGTGCTCACGGCGTCAAGATCGTCAAGAACGAGGTCTTCCGCAAGGACCAGCGCGTCCGCACCCATGGACAGCGGCTTCTTCATGACATCCATGACAAAGTCGTTGCCGACGGCGAGAACGATGACCTCGGCGTCACCGGCGTCTTTAATGCGCAATGCCGCCTCGACCGCGTGAAGGTCAAAGCCGTTTACAACTGGAGGCACTCCCGGGGCGGGGACGACGCGGTTGACGGATTCGTCAACCTTGAACGCCGATGCGGGAGTTTCCGGGTCCGGTACCTGCTTCACGCAAACTGCGATTCGAAGCGCCAACCGCACCTCTCCAACTCGTGATCTTTATCTGTTTGACCGCGGGGCAAATCGCCCACGGAGGGGACTTCATTAGGAACATCGCGTTAGCGACTTTCGAGACTCCAAAATATCACCGGTCTGGGGGTCAGTCAATCGGGAATGGCAACCTGAAAGCGTGCCCGGATAGTCTCGATTTGACCGTAATTCGCACCGATTACACAAACTGCGACGTACTTCGCCCACGGTTTGCCCCGGCCGCGAGCGTATCCTGAACCGCTACGCTCATACGCGATGGCGCACATCACCCGGAAAACGCAGCACCAGAACCGTCATTTCTACGCCAATGCCGTCTGTCTAACACCAGCACGGTCAATCCCACGCAGGTGGGAATCCAGAAACGCTAAATGTACGGACACATACCTGAACGATGGTGACCGTCACCGGTTTCCCGGCTCCTCGGGAATGACGGGATTATCTTTGTTCAATTCTCTACACGTTACTGAACCACCCGGGAGACCCCACTGGAACGCCTAATCGAACAAGCCGGCGCCGCCGGGATACATATCAGCAAGGACCAGTGCCGAGCGTTCGCCACCTATCACGAACTACTGGAAGAACATCGGCAGAGGGCGAACCTGACCGCCATAACGGGCCTCGAACAGGTTCGGGACGAGCTGTTCCTGCGCTCGTTGGAGATCGCCGCCGCCTTGAATCCGGCCGAACGTGCACGGTGGTTCGGGGAAGGCGCCCGGCTGCTGGATGTTGGGACCGGCGCTGGCTTCCCGGGCCTTCCGCTGGCGATAGTATTCCCGGGCACGCGGGTCACGTTGCTCGATGGGACACGCAAGAAGACTGATTTCTTATCCGTTGTTGTTGAGGCGTTAGGCTTTGAAGGTGTTGAAGTTGTGAATGGACGGGCTGAAGAGTTGGCGCGGAACCCGGAGCACCGTGAGAAGTACGACGTCGTCGCCTCCCGGGCTCTTGCCGGGCTGCCGGAGCTGGCGGAGTTGACGCTCCCGTTCTGCAAGATCGGCGGAATGTCGGTCGCTCTGAAGGGCGCTGACGTGGAGGCGGAAGCGAAGAGCGCGGCTTCTGCGGCGGCGCAGATGGGCGCATCTAAGACGCTGGTGCGGTCGATCAATCTGGGTCAACGCCCGCAGGCCGATACCGTGGTCGTCTGGCACAAGACATCACCGACGCCGCGCGCTTTTCCACGCCGCACCGGAATCCCGCACAAACGTCCGCTTGCCGTCCCGGCCCCAGCCGCAAGGAAAGCAGCGACGCCGGAGGCAATAACCTCGACCGCTCCTCCCACCAAGGACAGCACGTGAGCATGTCCGAAGGCCAACCCGGGAGCACCCCCCCAAATCCAGAGCACGGCGCGAACATGGAAAACGGGGGGAACGGATACAGGCCACGGCTCGGCGACCGGTTGTTCTCCCGGAAGACCCTGGCGGTCAGCGTTGTAGCGATCGCCGTGCTCGCTGTAACGGCCTTTCGTGTGCTCGACATCGACCGGGACGAGATGTGGGACCAGGTGAAAGGCGTCGACCCGGTCACGTACCTGTTCGCAGGCGTTCTTTACTACATCAGCTTCTGGTTCAGGGGCATCCGCTGGCGGCTCATCGTTCGCGCGTCCGGCCTCAACGAAAACCCGAACGTGGTCCAGATCGGGAACGCCAAATACTCGGCGATCATCCTGATGGGCTGGTTCGCTAACTCCGTCGCGTTCTTCCGGTTGGGAGACGCCTACCGGGCCTACGCGCTGGGCCGAGAGACCGGAATCTCGATGGCGAGCAGCCTGGGGACACTTCTGGGGGAGCGTGCGCAGGACATCCTGATCGTGCTCGGGCTGCTGGTGGTCGGGGCCGCTGGACTGCTTGTAACCGGCGAGGTCACGTTGCCCGTATACGTGCTTGCCGCCGCCGCTGGTGTATCGGGCGCAACCCTCCTGGCGCTCATGGTGATGCGCACCTACGGTGAGCGCCTCGCTCGCCACCTCCCGGACCGGCTGGAGGAGATATATCACCCGTTACGGGCCGGCGCGCTCGGCAGCTTTAAGGTCCGCCAGCTTCCGGTGCAGTTCACGCTGGGGATTATCGGCTGGGGTCTCGAAATCGGCCGCGTCTATTTCGTTGCCGAGAGCCTCGGGCTGGACATTGGTTTCTTCGTCATCATGTCCGCCGCGCTGACCATCGCCGTCCTCTCCACGATCCCTACCCCGGGCGGTTTCGGGTTCGTGGAAGGCGGGCTCACGGGCGTCCTGATCTTCCTCGGTCTGGGCGATACGCAGGCGCTGACCCTGACCATCGTCGATCGGTCAATCAGCTGGATCAGCATTATCGTGATCGGTGGGACGCTGTTCCTCACATGGCAGACCCTGACGGCCCGTCGCGGTCGTTCCGGCAACGGACGCCCGGAGACGCCTGACGGAGTGGCCCCGACGGTGGCCGACTCGGAGTGAGTGCCGATACAGAGAGCCAACCAACGTCGCCCGACCCTCAGCCAACGTCTCCCGAATCTCAGGGGAAAGCCGGAAATGTGATCACGCGCGGCGCGCGTTTCGTCCGCGACAACCGGACGATGACCGCCATCGCGCTGGCCACGACGATATCGATGATGGGGCAGGGCGTTATCGCGCCCGTGCTGCCGGAATACGCCCGTGATTACGACGTGGGGACAACGTCCATCGGTTTCGTGGTCGCCGCATTTGGTTTCTCACGCCTGTTCCTGAACATCCCCTCCGGCGTTCTCGGGGCGAAATACGGCCGCACGGTATTGATGTCGGTTGGGCTCGCGATAACTGCCGTCGGCAACGTGGGCAGCGGGTTCGCGCCCGAGATCATCCAGCTGATCGCCTGGCGGGTGCTGGCGGGCGCGGGTTCGGCCATGTTCATGACCGGGGCGATGGCCTACGTAGCCGATATATCGACGCCGCAGAACCGGGGCCGGCTGATGAGCATCCAGCAGGGCTCACTGCTGCTAGGCGTCGACCTCGGCCCGCCGATTGGTGGTTTTGTCGCCGACACATGGGGCCTCGCCTGGCCGTTCTTTCTGGCGGGTGGACTCGCCGCTACTGCCGCGGTGTGGACCGCGTTCCGGCTTCCCAACAGGCCCCCCAGCTGGTCCCGGGAGGGAGCGCGCTCTGTCTCGGTTACGACCTCGCAGACGGTAAGCCAGCCCGGCGCGAAATCGCCCACGATGACGATGCTTGGCAACCCCACCTTCATCGTGGTCGGGTTGTTCACCCTGATGGTGTTCCTGACGCGCACCGGATCCCGACAAACGCTGGTCCCCATCATCGCAGTCGATGAAATAGAGATGAGCCTCACCCTGCTCGGTGTGATGCTATTCGTGATGACCACAATCAACTTCTTCATCGTCTTCCCGGCCGGTTGGCTCGCAGACCGGTTCGGCCGCAAGCCCGTGATGGTCCCGGGCATCCTCCTCGCCGGAGCCGGGTTGCTAATGTTCACGCTTGCCGGCGACGTGACGATGATGTTCCTGGCCGCGATCGTCATGGGTGTCGGAACCGGAGTGGCGGGCCCTGCCCCCGCCGCCTACATCGCAGACCTCGCCCCGCCCGGGCAGACAAGCCTCGCCATGGGCCTCTACCGAACCTTTGGCGACCTCGGCTTCATAATCGGCCCGATCGCCCTCGGCTTCATCGCAGAGCAATCGGGCATGGCCACCGCCCTGAACGTCAACGTCGTATTCCTGGTCGGCATCGGAATAATTCTGGCCTTTGTTGCCCGTGAGACGGCAGGTCGAAAAGGCAAATCCGAGACACCGTAGGGAGGAATTGGTATCCGCTGCCACCTGGTTTCTTAAGGACCACAGGAAACGAGCCGGACGCCCGATCGTCATCCCGGGCGAAGCCGAGGGACCTTCACCAATATTCCGTCAACTCCAAACACCCGGAATCCGCAATTTCTCGGTCGATCGATCGCGCCGGTCGCCGACAACATCCGCCGCTTCGTAACCATCCCCACACCGCCAGACCCCGTGATACGATTTCCTGACGGGGTGCGTCGGCCAACGCCGGACATCGCAAGTGGGGCTGTAGCTCACTCGGGAGAGCGCTTCAATGGCATTGAAGAGGTAGCGGGTTCGAATCCCGCCAGCTCCACCAATCCGGACTGATATACCGGCGCCTTTTCCCAGATATCGGAGAAGGCGCCGGTAACGCGTAGCGGAGTGTCGCGACCCGGACGGCCTCCAACAACGTAGGGGCGGATTGGTATCCGCCCAGGGAGGGGCCGCTGCCTGCCCCTACCCTGTCGTGGCTGGACGCTGTGATTGCGGATCACGGGTGTACCGGTGTGCTGGCCGGGAGATTCCTGAATCAAGTTCAGGACAACCTCTTCGCCCTCGGGCTCAGGATGACAAAAGTTTGCTCACGCGCTATCTATCGGCGCACGCAATGCGCTGTAGGGGCGTATGGCGACACGCCCACGCCTGTTCTTCAGAGAACATCAGGAACCGCGAGAAAAGCTTGATTACCAGTCGACGGCGGGACGAGATGGGCTATAACGCTCCGCCCTTAAGCCCGTTCTTCCGCGACCTCCTGCGCTATCTGTGCCCAGGTGGACAGGACGTCCGGCTTGCCCATGACCGTCTCAATCTCGCCCAGGACAAGGTCGATGACGAGGTCGCCGGCGATGTCCATGGCCCGCTCCAGCCAGGCACGCATCTCGGCGGGCGTCTGGCTGTAGATCGTCTCCGGGTGCGGCACCACCTCCATCACGAAATCCCGCCCCACCAGCTCGGCCGCCCTCTCGAGATCGGTCCATGGCGAGATGTGGAGGCGTCGCAGATTCGGCAGCTTGAGAATGCTCGGGATCTTCTCCGTCAAATCCTCGCATCCGTGGTAGTAGACCCGATCCTGTCCGAGGTGCTGAGTGAGCCGGGCGTGGTACGGCTGCACGAACTCCTCGTACATCGTCGGCGAGATGCCGCACATACTCTGCGCCGCCACCAGCGGCCAGCAGGACGACAGGCGATGCGGGTCAGCATCGGCCGGCAGATCCTCGTACGGCACACGATAGTTCCAGCTCTGTTCATAATCGACGCCGCCCGCCGCCTGGCGAGCCAGCTGATACTGGACCGTGCCCTCGGTGACGAAGTCCATGATCCGGTGCATAAACTCCGGCCGGTCGATCACGCCGAACAGCATCGCCTCCATTCCCATGAGGCTGATCATCGTTTCGGTCGGCGAGTAGCCCACGGCGTCCGTCGCCACCTTCACCGGGAGCCGACCGCCCACGATCTCCTCGGCACGCTCACACAGCTCCCTGGTGGCCGCTTCGTCGATCTGGAACGGCGGCCAGTGCAACCTGTCCAGGTCGCTGTCTTCGACCACGGCCGGTTGCACGGCGTACGCTCCGCCGGGGCCGCCGATGCGCGTCTCAACAAAGGGGAGGCCCCAGAGTGGCCCAGAAGCAGCACCATCGACATGATCGACGTCAAAGCTGGAACCTATCCGGCCCGAGGCCACGTCTTTCGCCTCGCCGTCGGCGGCCGCTCGGACGGCTCCGACCCAGACGGTCGTGGACATAACTTCGTCGTCCGGGATGTTGTCGTGCTTGTAGAGCTTCTGCCTGAGTTGCAGCTCGATCTCACGCTCAAGCCGGTCCTTCGAAAGGCGTTGCTCAAACGGGATCAGCTCTGACCATGTGACCGGGTTGGCGTTTGTGCCGGAACCGCGTTTCAGGCAGACGTAGACCGGTGTTTTTGACGTCTTGTCCAGCCGGTTGTGGCGCGTCCACATCTCTTTCCGGGCGACGTATCTGGGATCCTGCGATGCCTCCAGCACCCGACCCACAAGGGCGTGCATATGGGTTGATGGGCGGGTGGTGGATCGGAGAGTGTCGGTCATGTGTCGTTCCATGCGTTTGGGACTCGTAGAATGATCGGTCGTCGATGCGTTTGACGTCTGTGCTGAGAGACGCTTAAGAAATAACTCCGGAAGTACCGGCCAGGAATTCTGTCATGCCCAGCCGTTCCAACGTGCCCCCCGTCGGCATGCCCGTATCGATGTCCCAGCCCATCTGGCGGTAATACTCGTCCACCATGGCGGGCAAATACGGTGCGATGCTCTGTCCCGCGGAGGGCCCGGTCGGCGGCGGCTCAAGGTGCTTGGCAGAGACGTCCAGCTCGTCCTCTTTCCGGAACCCGCGCCTGCCGTACACGAGCCGCATCAGGTTGGTCACGCGCTCGCCCACCACAAGCGCCTCTTCCGAGTCGAAATCGTCCCACCCGACCGCACGCGCCAGACATTCACTGCTGAGCCGCAACGACTCCGGAACACCCTGCATGCCGAAATTGCACACCCCGAGCGAGTCGCAGAACATCTTTGCGTACTGGGTCTCGCGTACCGCATCCACCTTTGAAACCGCCTCGTTCTGGTTCTGTGGGATGTCCGGCGTGGCCTCCGGATAGCCGAGATCCGGCCGTCTGGCGAGGTCGATCCCCTGCCCCTGGATCGCCGGGCCTGCGCCGGAGATGATCTCGCCGAAGAACACACTCCAGAACTGCCTGTGGTCGTGCATCACCACGCCTTCGCCCTTGATGTCCAGCACCTTGCTGCGCATCTGTTCCTCCAACCCCTTCTCTCGTCCCAGCGCCTCCGGCATCGCCTTCACGCCGTTAGCCAGCTTTACGCCGATGCCCTCCTTACGGATGGCCTTTCGCACGAGTTCCATAGCCGATTCCCAGTTGCCCCACGTCAGGTCCAATCCGTCCGTGTCCTCCAGCGTGAGAATGCCGTCGGCGAACGCCTCATACATAGCGCCCAGGATCGTGCCGAACTGGCCGGACTCCAGCCCCATCGCATCGAAAAAATCGGTCATCACCACGACTGTCGCCGGGTCGTCCACGCCGATAATGGCGCAGGAGCCCTCCATGTTTTCTGCGCCGCCACATGGACTGCCCACGAACCCGGACATCGGCCCGTCCGTGATCTCCACGTCGTACGCGCATTCGATCTTGCAGTTGTAAGAGGGTCTCGAAGTGATGCGCCACCGTGCACAGGCCTCGACGTACTTGCGGGCGAACTCCGTGCCCCACGCCGGGTCGGTCATGTTCTTGGCCGCCACACGCATCGGGATACCGAGTCGGTCGTGGTAGTTGCGGGTGATGCCGCCGTTCTGGAGACCAAGCGCAGACGGCGCGTCCTGCCCGAGCCCGCCAAGGAAAAGGTTCTCTTCCCACTCGGCCGCGGCGCTCACCACTCCCGTTGCATCGGCCAACGGCACGACGCCGGTGCCCCGGACGGCGATCGCTTTCAGGTTCTTGCTGCCCATCACTGCGCCCGGACTGCCCTTCCCGGAGCCGTGGTTGCGGTCCGCCTTCACCATCGCTCCCGGAAGCCCCGCCTCGCCTGCCGGACCGATACTGGCGACGCTGATATTCACCTCGTCGCCGAGTTCGATCTTGAGCCGGCGCTCGGTCTCACGTGTGTCGAGGCCCCACAGGTGGCTCGCGTCCCTTAACTCCACGTGATCGTCGTCGATCCACAGGTAGACCGGATTCTCCGCCGCTCCGGTGAAATACAGGCCCTCGTGCCCGGCGAGCTTCAGGTACGCACCCCAGAAGCCATGCCCGTGTCCGATGCCGGCGGAATACGGGATGAGCAGGTTGTAGCAGATGGTGGTCCAGTCGGACGAGTTGACGGCCGGCGTTCCCGTCAACGGCCCCACCATGAAGATGAGCGGGGCATCGGGGTCGGTCGCGGCCGCCCGAGGCGGCGCGTCCCTGAGCAGCAAGTAAAGCCCCAGCCCCGTGCTGCCGACGTATCTGCGCAGGACCTCTTCGTCCGGCAGCGGCTGACGCTCGATGCTGCCCGTTCCCAGATCGACCCGCAGGGTGTGGGGCCGATACCCGCCGGCGATTGCCATGTTGACCGCTCCTGGTTCGGGACGAAGCCCGATAAAGGTCCAACGGCAGCCAACCGGTTACGGCGCCAGTTTAGTCGAGGAGGCTCGCTGGCGTCGGGAGTCGGGAATGTCAAACGCCTACCGGTGTCAATCATCATGATTCACGTGGGCGTAATCGTGTGGGTGCTGACCACGCGCGGAGCCGTCTAGCGGCGAGTGGAGCGCTCCCGGTAGTAGCACCGGGGCCGAAGCTCAGTAGTTGGTGTTGCTGCAAGTCAGCAGCATCTGGTTCAGACGCGATGGCCTGCCCCTCTTCTCGGCATGTCTAGAGGCCTGTCCAGGCTGAATCGATGCGGAAGTGGTTGGCGCAGCATGATTTGTCACTCGTCCAACCCGCGGACCCCAACTCTGGGTGGCCCACGCGGCCCACCATAGAACGCTAAGTGAAGAGACGGTGAACTTCTGGGTTGCCGTCTCTTCGCGTCAGGGGGCAGGTCAGCAACGCGTGACCAACAACCGGGGTAGGGGAGGTCACGAACGGACCTCGAGTCAAGCAGAATCACCCGCCGAAGAGCCACCTGCGGAGCCACGAAACGCTCCGGATCTCTCGGATTCAATCCCGACCGATCGCTAACTCGGCCTTTCAAGGAACAGATCTACGGCCTTCTCCGGCCCGCGTTCGATCGTGTACGCAAAACATGGCATGATCTAATTGCCGGGACGGCAGTTGTTTATCAGTGACGGTGCGGAGGCATCGAGGTGCTTTGTTCCAATTGCGGGTATGAAAACCCGATCGGCAATCGTTTTTGCACCTCCTGCGGCACGCGAATCGATGCGCAGGAGATAGACCCGCGCCCGGGCCGATCAGCCGGCTCGAACCAGAGTTGGCTCGTGGGCGAAGTGGAACGACTCAGGGCCGAGATCGAACGCCTCGCAACCTTTGTCGATCAGGCCGGACAATCAGGAACGGCCGAAGAACGAGAGACGCCGCCCGCTCCGGCCATCGTTCCCGGAGTGCATACCGGTCCGGTCGTTTCAGAACGGCAAACACCTCCGCCGGAACCGATGCCTGCCGGCCCCGAGACCGGCGTCTTCGAACGCGCCTCCCCGGGAGACGACTCTCGCATATTCAAGTCCCGGTCAAGCGGGTTCGGCTGGGAGCCGCGCGTCGGCGCTCGCTGGCTCGCGTGGGTGGGCGTGCTCGCCCTGGTGCTGGGAAGCGCCTTCTTCCTCCATCTCGCCTACGACAGCGGTTGGATCCAGGAAGGTGGTCTCGTCGTCCTCGGCGTGGCCTTCGGCCTGGTACTCGTCGGACTCGGTGAATACTGGCACGCGCGTTACCCGGTCTATGCGGCCACTCTGGCGGGCGGCGGTACCGGCATCATTTACCTGTCGATCTTTGCGGCTCACACGCCGTTCGACCTGGCGTCGTTGGGCGTGGTTCTGCTCCTGCTCTTCCTTGTCACCGTCATGTTGGCAATCCAGGCGGTGCGGTACGAACAGCTCTCGCTCGCCGTCATGGCGATCGGCGGCGCTTACCTGGCCCCTCTTGCGCTCACGGTAGCGGGCGACGGCCCCGGCCGGGACAACTCCGACTCGGAGCTGATATGGCCGGTGGTTTACCTGGTGATAGTCGGGTTCGGCGTGTTGTATCTGTCTACCGTCCACAACTGGCGGTGGCTTGTCGGGATCGGGCTGGCCGGTTCTGTCGTGGGCTATATGCGCTGGTACCTCGACGTTGACGACCTGATCGGCGTGGGGGTTGCACAGTTCTCGCTCACAGCGATCTTCCTTCTCTGGGTGAGTTCGACGGTCTTGCATCACTTTGCCCGTCGCACAAAACCCGACGGATTCGACGTGGCCGTCGTGGTCGGCAATGCTGTGTTTTTCGCTCTCATGAGCTACGCCTTGATGTGGGACGAATATCGCGGGTGGATGGGGTTGTACGCGCTGCTGCTGGGGCTGTTCTACGCCGGAGTCGGGTACTCGCTGTATCGACGGAGCGAGGACAACGCGCCACTTGCCCATGCCATGGGCGTGATGGCGGTCGTGATCGGTACTATCGCCGTGCCCATCCAGTTGACCGGTCCGTGGGTGACGGCCGTCTGGTTTGCCGCCGCGCTCGCCTTCATGGCGGCCTCCGCTGCAAGGGATTCGAGCGCGACTCAGACCCGATTTGCTGGTCTGGGATTACTGGCGCTTGGAACGGCCTGGGTGGTCCTGAACGACGTTCCGGAAGCACGTGATCTCGGGATCGACCCCGTATTCAACCGTTACGTGCTTTCGTTCGCCTCGGGCGCTGTCACAGCTTACGGGTTCGCAGGATTGATCCGCCGATTCCCGGCGATCGCTCCGGAACGCGGAGTTGTCACGGAAGTAGAGATCGTGTCGGGCCTGGTGATGCTGGGTTCGGGATTCATCACGCTTGGGATCTGGACGCAGATTCCTGACGAATGGTTCGCGCTGGCGGGGGGCGTTGAGGCGGTGTTACTGGGTGCGCTCTCCTTCGGCATCGGACTGCCGGAGATGCGAAGGACGGTTTACGGTGTGCTGGCGATTGCCGCTGCCCGGGCCCTGGCGTTCGACAGCTTCGTGGACGCCGACGGTTACGAGGTTTTCTGGAACAACCGGACCCTGGCGTTCGTGCCCGTAATCGTCGCCATCGCAGCGGGCGTTTACGTGCTGCGGAGGTGGTCGGACGGGGTGTTTAGATGGGAGTCCACATGGGTGATCCCGGTAATGGCGATCGCCGTCAACGGCCTGGCCCTCTGGTACCTGAGCGCTGAGGTGATAGGCGGGGTTTCCAGCGCCGCCATCGATGTCGCAGAGGAGGACGAGGCCAACGTGATCAGCCTGAGCCTGAGTGTGCTGTGGGCCGGGTATGCAGGAATAGGGCTGTTTATCGGCGTGGTAAGAAAATCGAAACAGGTGCGGCAGGCGGCGCTGCTCCTCCTGGCAGTACCGGTCATCAAGCTCTTCGTGTTCGATACCTTCGCACTCGATAGCGGCTACCGTGTGGCCGCCTTCATGTCGCTTGGCCTCCTGCTGGTCGCCGGTGGCTACCTGTACCAGCGCTACGAAGAGGCCGTGAAGGGCTTCCTGTTTGAAGACGACGATGAGAGGTCGGACGCGCAGGGGTAGGAATCCACTCCAGTTAATCCTCGTTCTCCAACGCACAGCTCAACTCCTATCCAAATAAACGCCTAACAGGGCCTCTGGCATAAGATGTGCGGCACGACGAACCCACTGCGCCGGCAGTGCGCATCTTATTAGCGCTGTGAGGCATGCCCGCCTTCCTGCGGGAACACCTGTGCATATGGGCGTGGGTTAATAAAAGGAACAACCGTTATGAAATTCGGTCAATTTGAACTCGTCCGGTGGCACCAGGACGTTAGCTACGCGGACAGCATCAATCGCGCCATGGAGAAGATCGAACTCGGCGACCAGATGGGCATGGACGAGATCTGGCTTGCCGAGCACCATTTCTCACGCCACGGACTCGTCTCCGGCATCTTCTCCCTGCTCGGCAACGCCGCGGCACGTACAAAGAACGCACGCATCGGCACCGCCGTCGTCGTCCTGCCCTTCCACCACCCCATCCAGGTGGCCGAGGAAGCTGCAACCATCGACATCCTCTCGGGTGGGCGGCTGACGCTGGGCGTGGGTGTCGGCTACCAGCGCATGGAGTTCGAGGCATACGGACTGGACATCGGGGAGGCCCGTCAAAGATTCCGGGAGTACCTGGAGGTGATCAAGAAGGCCTGGCAGCCGGAGCCGCTGACCTACAAGGGCGACTTCATCGATGTCCAGGGCGTCAGGGTGATGCCGAAACCGCTGCAAGAGGGCGGGATCCCGATCCACATCGCCGTCAGTACGAGTCCCGAGAGCGTCGATTTCGCCGCCAGCCAGAACATGCCGATCATCGTCGGAGGGCCGACCGCCGCCATGGGGCAGGTGCCCGAAGTGCTGGGGCTGTGGCACGAGCGGATGGAGCATTACGGCAATCCCCACGAGCACATCGATCTGGCGGTTGCGGTGAACATTTATGTTGCGCCGACCCAGGAGCTGGCCGAGTCCGATCTTGCTGGGCTGGAGGACGAGATCGAGAAAGAGTTCGCACGGGTCGGCAACCCTCGAACCGCTGACGGGAAGACGCCTGACGATTACAAACACTGGGCCAATAGAGACCGAGACAGAGCAGCCGCCTCAGAGAACGCCCGCAAAGCCGGGATCCTCCCGTTGATAGGAACGCCGGAAGTCGTAATCGAACGAATCGAAACTCTCCGCTCCCTCGGCATCAACTCAATCCGAGGAGCCTTCGGAGCAGCCGGCCTCGATCAAACCAAAATGCTAGACAGCATGAAAATGTTCAGCGAAGAGGTAATGCCCCACTTCGCAGAAAAGAGCGTTGGACCCAGAGTGTAGTTAAGAGGGGGGGGTAGCGGATTTGAACCTGTGACCTCCTGTCCCCGGTAAGGTGCGTAGCATCCTCGGTAGTCCGTCCCGATCTTTTGATGTTCTATTGAACGTAACTTGTCCTTATCCTGGCGATTAGCGTCCGTGTACGGTTGCCGTCATCCGCCCCAGTTGCTGTCAACACTGCTGTCAATTAACAGCCACCACGGCATCGAACGCCGCGGCCACTTGACCTGCCTCCTCATCTGATCAATCCTGGATGGGATCGCTCGACGCCTCTCCCATATGTCCCTCACCCCTCTACACTAGTCCCTGGCGCGCCCGCGTACTCGCGCGATCCGCACCACACGCGCCAACGCGAAAAATCGATCGTGAGCGGGGGTGTTCACTCGATGGACTATGCAGGACTGTTCTCTTCTAACATGCCGTTGCTGGTGGAGATGCCGGTGGGCCTCCAGGCCGACACGAAGTACGTCTTCTCGGTCACGTACGCCGATAAGGGCGTGTTCCCGGCAGAAGGGCTGATCGACGCCCTGAGCAAGGCGATTCGGCGAGAGGGCGAGACCCTCTCCCAGTACCCGCCGCCGCAGGGGCACCTCGGCATGCGGGAGCTGATCGCCAGCACTCTCGCCGGCCAGCGCGGAGCGCCAACCGATCCCGAGTCCATATTCCTGAGCGGTGGCGCCGGTGGTGCTATCGGCGCAGTCCTCGACGTGTTCATCGATCCCGGCGACGTGGTGTTCGTCGAAGAGTTCAGCTACCTCGGCACCATGCGCATGCTGCTGGAGCACGGCGCAGACGTGCGGCACGTCCCGACGGACGTCAACGGCATGGACACCGAAGCCCTCGATGAAATGATCGAACATGTCATCGCGGAGGGCCGGAAACCCAAGCTGATCTACACCATCTCCGTTTTCCAGAACCCCCTGGGCGTCACCCTCAGCCACGAACGCCGCAGGCACATGGTCGAGATATCGCAGAAGCATGGCGTCCCGATCTTCGAAAACGAGTCGTACGCCGACTTCCGGATCGACGGAGACCCGCTCCCGCCGGCGATGCTCGGCATGGATGACAGCGACTGCGTCATGTACGTCTCCGCCTACACCAAGCTCATCGGCTGCGGCTTGAGGCTCGGCTACGGAGTCGTACCCCCCCCCGTGATGGACTCCCTCAAGACGATCCGCTTTGGCGGCATCCCCAGCCACCTTGCGGCGATGGGCGTCTACCAGTACTTGGCCGACAATCGGGAAGAGTACGTAACCGATGTCGCGTCGTCCCTTCGGGCCAAGCGAGACGCCATGCTCGGCGCGCTCGGCACGCATTTTCCGTCTAATACGACCTGGTCAAAGCCGGACGGCGGCATGATGATTTGGGTGAAGCTTCCGGAAGGGGCCGACACGATGGCGGCGCTTCCGGCGGCTGTCGAGGCCGATGTGAAGTACAACCCGGGACCGGTGTTCCGTGCGGAGCGCGATCGGGCCAACTACTTGCGGCTGACCTACAGCCACAACTCGCCGGACGAGATACGAGACGGCATCGAGATCCTGGCGGGGGTGTTCCAGCGCGAGGGGCTGTTTGGGTGGGGATGATGCCCGTGCGCCCTTTGAGAACCTCGAGAATCCACGATCTGAGTGATTAGGGTCGGCGCCTAAATCGATTAGCTGGCGCACAGCCTCCAGATGCGCATACGGGGGACCTGGTCTGGCGATACGAGCCCAACGTCGATGCCGACGTGTGGTTCAGAGCATCTGCAGTTGCGGATGGCGTAGTGAACGTGGGGGGCAATCACTACGGTGGGTTGCAGCGCTCCATCTTGTACGCGTTGTTGGCATCATCAACCAGGTAGCCCCGCGGCCGACGCTCAGAAAGGATGTCCGATTGTCACATTACAGAGACGGTGTGAACGATTACGAGACGCTTCTCCTTGGTGACTTTGAGTTTCAGTCCGGGCAGGTGTTGCCCGACACCAAACTTACGTACAAGACATACGGATCACTGAACTCGGACCATAGCAACGCAATTTTGATCGCGGTCCCAGTGAACGGCACACACGAAGACGCAGCTGCCATCACTCACATGGGGCGTTTAGAGCAGTCGGCTAGTCGGTGAAATAGGGGCTAAACCTCTGTGGTTTAGCTTTATCAGGCCTAAGCTCAGCGGTGAAAAGAGCAGTCGGCTCATAACCAACTCCCCATTAACTACCCTGCAGCCGTCCTATCCATATTCCGACAAACACCAGCGAGAGGCCTATTGCGTTGTTCAGGACCATGTTGCTAGCGGCCCAGATGTAGCGGTCGTCTCGAATTAGCTGGGATGTGTCGAAGGCGAAGGTTGAGAAGGTGGTGAATGCGCCGAGGAAGCCGACCAGGACGGCTATGCGCAGTTCGCCGGTGAGCAGGTTGTGCTCTTCGGCCAGTGTGTAGAGCAGGCCGACGGCGAACGAGCCGATGGAGTTGGCGACCAGGATGCCCCACGGGAACTCGGTGGTCGCCGCTCGTTGTACCCAGGTGGAGACGGCATACCGGGCAAGCGTACCAACGCCGCCCGCAGCGAACAGAAACAGCAGTCGTTCCATCAGGCCCTGCTCACAAAGGGCTTATCGACAGGGTGTGTAACAGCAGGATGCCAATTCGCATTGCACGCGCTTTTAGAGCCATTACCCGTGGGGGTGCATGCAAAACCCGAAACCCCGATCACCAGGGAACTGAACGCCAGCACGTCCAATCCGGTTATCCCTCGAACCTTAGGCAGCTCATCGTCCGCGTGATCCCGGGGATTGAATGTATCCGGTCGTGCAGCACGGCGCCCAGGTCGTCCAGATTGTCCGACTCCAACACCACGATCACGTCGTACGGCCCGGTAACGCGGTCGGCCTGCACCGTTGCTGGCATTGCTCGGACGGCGTCCAGCACACTGTTCCCGGCGCCCGCAGATGCCTCGATCAGAAGGTATGCCCGGATTTTTGTGGTCATTAACACCAATTCCAGCCACCAGCCACCAGACAGTGGCTGGACATTATTTGGAGTTCGATTTGCGGTACGACAGCAGGTTGCCCGCATTATGCCGCATCGGGGCGGAGCGGCGACTGTGATCGTTGATGGCAACACTCATGCTGGCGTGCGGGTGCGACTTCTGCCCCATCCTCGCCTTCTCCCGCTGGGAGAAGGGATTTATCACTCTATTCTAGGAAAAAGGAACGTGCCCCTTCTCCCAGCGGGAGTGGGTTGGGGTGAGGGAGAAGAGTGTTCCGACGGGTTCGGTATGTTTACCTTGCCAACCCTGTTGGTGAAGGCCCCTCGGTTACGCTCGGGATGGCGATGAAAGATGCGCCACTCTCACACCCGTAGGCCTCAAATAGTCCTGACGCGAGCTAACAGCCCTGTCGATTCAGCCCCCTAACGGAACCTCCCAGAAGAGGTACTCCTGGTGCAGGCTCTCCTTGAACAGCGTCGCCATTCGATCCCGCACCTCGTCCGACGCCCTCCGACGCCAGGTCGTCCGTGAAACCCCGCAGCCAGGCCGTTATCTCCCGATACTCCGGGTCGTTGTAGCCGGCCACCCAGCGAGCGTGCAGCGAGCCCTCGGGCGCGGTCAGATTCGCCGCCAGGCACTGCCCGGCATCGTCGTAACCCCACTGGCAGGGCAGCAACGCCGCAGCGATCTCCGCGATCCCATACGCGTACGCCGTATCCACCAGGTGCTTCGTGTAACTCAGCGTCGCCGGAGTCGGCGTAGTCGCCGCCAGCTCCTCCTCCGTGATCCCGAAATCGACGCAGAATGAACGATGCAGCGACATCTCAGAATTCAAAGTCTCGTCCAGCAGCTTCGCCCAGTGGCCCATCGAATCCAAGTCAGGAGATTTTGCTGAAGCGATGGCGATGGCGCGGGAGTAGTCGACCAGGAACAGGTAATCCTGCTGCATGAAAAAGCGAAACCGGTCCAGCGGCAACGTGCCATCGCCGATACCCACAACGAACGGGTGATCATGGTGCGTCGCCCGCCATTCGGAGTCGAACCTGGCCCTCAGCTCATCCGTGAAGGCCATATCAGGCCCTCGAGACCTCAACAACCGTCCCCGGCTGCACCGCTCGCAGCACCGTCGGATCGCCCTCAAGCATCCCGAGTACATTTACCGCACTCGCCGGCCGAATCTCACCGCCCTGCGACATCGGCGTCGGGCCAAAAAACAGGCAGAGCGCCGACCCCGGCGGCCAGTACGCGATCGCGCCAAGATCAACAACCTCCTGCGCCGTATCGTCCTCCTCCGCCGACATGTGGATCGCGAAATAAATCTCATCGCCCCACGTGTTTGCGACCGCCTTGATCGTCAGCGCCTCCCACACAAGATCCGCCGTCGCAGAGTCGTTGAGCTCGCCATTGATCGTCACATCACCGGCCCGGATAGTGATCCTTCTGGACATAGTCATCAGGCTCGGCCCGCCTTCCAGCGCTCCCACAGTTTCTTCGTCTCGTCGTTAAACGGGTAGTACGACTTCGGCGACTCGCCGGTGCGAATCGTGTGCTCCAGAATCGCCTGCTCCATCTCGTCGTGTTCCACCGCCCACGGCAGGATCTCCTCCGCAAGCTGCGAGGGCAGCACCACCACGCCGTCATCGTCGCCCATCACGATATCGCCCGGCCACACCAGCACGCCGCCGCACTGGATCGGTTCGTTTACCTGGTAGGGGAGGATGTGGTCTTCGCCCACGATCGAGGTCGATCCGCCTGCGTAAACCGGGAAGCCGTACTCCGCAACGGCCACGCCGTCCCTGACAGCCCCGTCCGTCACAAGTCCGGCGCCTTTGCGGGTCAGGATGCGGGAGTAGACGACATCGCCGCCCGTCGAGACGTTCGACAGCCGCATTGCATCCGTGACCAGCGCCCAGCCGGGGCCGACGCTATCCACCGCCTGCCAGCGGGGCGTTTCGTTGAACCCGTCGCCGGCCGATCCCGTTGCGATCCGCGCCGCCAGGTCCGGTCGCACCGGCAGACTGCGCAGCGTCACCGCCCGGGCGCACAGGCGTCGTCCCGTGGCGAGCGGTTTCACGCCATCCATGAACACCTTGTGATAGCCACGCTGCCGGAGCGCGCTCAGGACCGTTGCGTTCGATACCTCGGATAGCCGGGACAGCAGTTCGTCCGAAACATGCACGGTGGGTTCGCTCACTTCAACTCCGATCCTAGGGCTCGAGGAGCCTGTTATAGGGTTCACGGTTGTACCAAATGGCGACCTTCACGGGGATTTCAGGGCCGCTTAACGCCCGGTTGACCGCCCTCATTTACGAGAAGCGGAAGTATAGCAAGCGACCCTTCTATCAACTTTTTGCACACCCTTCGTTTGCTAAACTTACCACTCGAAATTACACCGACGCGCACCCGAAATCCCGCTCGGCTATCAACGACATTTCGGAGGCCCCTTTGGCCCAAAGCGAAACGGCCGGCAAACCACGAAACGCGCTGCGCACCTTCTGGGACGACACCCTGGACCCGCGCAGGCGGTCGCTGGTCGGGCTCGGCGTCATCGCCCTGATGCTGCTTGGGCTGATATCAAGCGGCTTCGCAAACCTGACAATTTCCGGCGCCGGAATGTCGGTCTACATAGCGCTTGTCGTCACGTTGATCCTGGCGCGCCGCGGGTACTACGCCGACCGCGTTTCTGTGTTCATTGACCGTGATGGCGAGCGCGTCGAGACGCGTCAAAAACTGCGACCCGTCCTGAAGCGTGACCGCATCCAGCCGCTGTATGAGCCATCAATCATGACCGCGGAAGAGGCCATTAAGGCGTATCCGCCCAACACGCGGGTGATCGGGATCGTCAACGGCGGGGACGTTCGGGCCTACCCGCTCGCAGTACTTAGCTACCGGGAGATCGTTCACGACGTGATCGGCGGCGCAGCGATCGCGCTCACATGGTCGCCCTTCTGCTACACCGCCCGGGCCTTCCTGGTCCCATCGGATGCCCCTGTGCGATTCGGCTCCACCGGGCGCGTGGCGATCAACGCCCCGGTGATGTACGACGTCGATACCGGAGTGCGCTGGATCCAGTACCTGGGCGCCCCGCTGGAGGGCCCGGATATCGGCTCCCGGCTGGACGAGATCCCATCGCTCAATACGACGTTACAGGCGTGGATTGATGCCCATCCGAATACCGAGGTGCTCGACGACCCCGTCGCACCAAGGGCAGACATGTTCGACAGGTACTACGCCGGTGGCCGCGCCGGGATGCACGGCGTTCCACATCGCGACGCCCGGTGGCCGGCGAAGGAGATCGTGGGCGGGGTTGATACAAACGGCGACGCCTGCGCCTTCCCGATGTCGTGGCTCCAGATCGAACCGGTCGTTAACGAGACCGTCGGCGGGACGCCGCTCGTGGTTGCGTACGAGGAACACAGCGCTTCCGTGATGGCATTCCGGGCCGAGACGGCTGGCGGCCGCTCACTGACCTTTGAACCCGGTGTGTGGGAAGAGCCTGAAGACGATGAAGATGATCTGTACCACGCCGACGTCGATTCCGAAGAGCTTGCGTTTGACGATGATGAGGACCGGGAAGAGGAGGAGGAGCCCGAATACGAGCCGATGATGCTCTACGACGCCGAAACCGGGAGCCGGTGGCAGGCCACCAGCGGGACCTGCATCGAGGGAGAACTCGTTGGAGAACAACTCCAGCCAGTGGCCGCCGGACTGTCGTTTTGGTTCGCTTGGACCAACTTCCATCCGTCCACCCGTCTGCCCCCGCGGCCAGATCTGAGCGGGCTGGCGCCGAAGACCGAAGAACCCGGGGAATCCCAGGGCGGCGAGGACGAGGATTAACGTGGCAACGCGCTTAAGCAAGCCTGGTCCAAATAAGCGCCCGACAGGGCTCGTGCTGGCTGGCGGCTCGTCGTCACGCATGGGCCGTCCAAAGCCGCTCGTAACCCTTGGGGGCCAGGTTGTTCTGGCGCGCATCAAAGAAGCGCTGGAGCGCGTGTGTGACGACATCGTCCTAGTGGTCGCTCCCGACCAGGACGACGCAACGCCCGACACGGGCCTGGCGCTGGGCATGCACGTCGTGACTGATCGGCTGAACGCCGCCGGTCCGCTTGCCGGAATCGAGGCCGGATTAAAGGCCGTCGGCACGCCACTGGCATTTCTTGTGGCGGCGGATCACCCGTTCCTGTCGTCCAGCCTGATCGCCGCGATGGCCGATGTGGCGATCCACGGCCCGTACGACACCGTCGTGCCGTCAGTCGACGGCCGCCTGGAGCCGCTGCACGCGATCTACGCACCGGACGCCTGGTTGCCGAGGATCACGACGGCACTGGACGCCGGGCAGCGATCGATCTATGACCTCATCAACCGTGGCATCGAGTCGGGCGCGCCCAGCGTGAAGATGATGGGCGACGCCGAGCTAGCGACGTACGATCCCGACGGTCGCAGTCTCTTCGACATCGATACGACGGACAGCCTCGAACAGGCACGCCTGATGCTTGGCACGACCGGAGTCGTCAGGCCGGACATCCGTCCCGGCGGCCTCTAGAGCCGGGAGCGCGCCCTCTCTCCCAGCGGGAGAGGCCCACGTACATCGAGCGCGAGGGGGAGTTAATTCTTGGGCAGCCAGCGCCTACCCGCTGGAACATCTGCCGGTGAAAGTTCCTCGGCGACGCTCGGGATGACGGGGATGGCCGCCGCCGCTTCGAGGCTATTCGAACCTGAGCGCCTCTGACGGCGTGATCCGTGCGGCCTGCCGGGCGGGAATGTAGGTCGCAAGCAGCGACGCCGCCAGCGCTATCCCGACGATCGTCATCACTGTCAGCCACGGGATGTCGAACGAGATGCCGTCCAGGTTGTCCCCGATTTCGTCGATGATGTTCCAACTGATCAGCGAGCCGAGTCCGACGCCAAGCGCCGAACCAAGGCTGGTGACAAATATAGATTCAAGCAGGAACTGGATCTGAATCATACGGCTCTTGTAGCCGATGGCGCGCATCATACCGATCGCATGCCGGCGCTCCACCACGGCCCGGAAAGACACGACGCCAAGCGATGCCACGCCGACCACCAACCCGAGGCCCATGAAGCCCTGGAACAGGCGGCTGAAGGCGTTGTTCTGTGAGATGCCGAGCTTGATCTCGGCCAGCGTGTCTGTCGCTTCCATGCTGTTGTCCAGGAACGCCGTCTCCATCGCCGCCGCAACTCGCCCTGGATCCGCGCCCTCGTTCAGGCGAATCCTAAAGGTCGTGAACGGCAACGTATCCCCGGAGATATCAGTGAAGATGTCATCGCGCGTGACAAGGTTTGCGGCCGCGCCGGTATCCGACTCAAAGGTTTCAGCGAACAGGTCTATTGCGCCGATAACGGTCCGTGAGGTCACCGTTCCGCGACCACGCGCCTGACGTAGCTGCACATCGAAGGCCACAACGGTGCCGTCTTCGTCCTGTGACCACGTCTCCACCGAGAACCCCACTCCGCCGAACCGGAATGGGCCGCCATCCATCTGCAAAATGTCACCGCTCACCACCGCCAGCGATGGATCACCCGCCAGAGCGGTCCAGACCGCCCGTGACACCGCTATCGGATCGTCAAGCGGCGTGTCAGGCGGAAGGTGCGACGGGTCAAAATGCGTGATGTTTAGCAGCGTCTCTCGCAGATATTGCGACTCAGCTCCGCGAACACTCAACTCCAGAAATCTCTGCTCCATCGCGCCTGACTGGCGCGCCTCTGCCGGAATGTCCGTATGCGCTGCGATCACGTCAAAGTCCGCCGCGTTCAGATTGAGCGCTCGCTCGATGGCCGCCTTGATTTCCGTCACGGGCAGATCGATGTCCGTCTCGGCCCGGATATCAAACCCGCCGGTCACGCGGTCAGGCGTTTCATCAAGATCGCTTCCGATGGCGTTGAGGATGGCGAACACCATCATCGTGAAGATCACCAGCGAGAACATGGCGACGGTCAGACCGGTCCGGAACTTGGCCATCATCGGGTAGGCGATCGCCGGCTTGAGGATCGCCTTGATGTGAGGCGAATTGCCAAAGATGGCCAACAACCCCCGCGTGAGCAGATCGGCGTTGTACATCACGAGCCAGACGGCGGATGAAACCATCCACGTTCCGGAGAGGATGAACATCTCGATACTGCCGTTCAGATCCCCAACGAGCCAGTTGAACGTGTCGAATGGCAGCGCCCAGAACACGAGGACGGTCGCGCCTATGAACGTGTAAGACGCTCGATCTGCTGCCGATTCGCGGAGGCCACCGCTCCGGAGTGTCCGACGAATAAAGAGGCCGATCCCGACCAGTACCAGGCTGACTCCGAGCGTCCAGAACGCGGCGAGATCGGTCAGCAAGCCAAGCGCCGCAAGAACAACGCCGACGACCACCAGCGGCCAGCCGATGGCGAGATAGGGCTGGAATATCTTGAAGACCGCGATCACGAGAAGGATGAACCATGGCAGGACAAGGAGATGTAATACGAGCAGTACCAGCGGAAGAATCGCGCCCTCACGGCGACGACGCGCGGTGATAACCCTGTAAAGCTGGTAGAGAGGTCCGAACAGCGCCTGTCCAACCCGTAGCAGCCGGGTCTTGAGTGGCGGCGTATCGGAGGGGACGAACTCCTCCGGGAGACCCCGGATGGCCACCACGATGTTGAGCCGGCTAACCCGGTATGCGGAGATCGCCACTGTCGCCAGCGTCAGCAGCATGCCGGCGGAGAACGCGGCCACCACCGATGTCAGCGTGAAGCTGTGTTTGAACGCAAACGCCGAGTTTTCTTCCTCAGCTATAGCCCCGGAAAGCAACCGCACGAGCACCAGGCTGGCCAGGATTCCGAGGATAGTCCCGATTAATGCCGCGCCGAACGCGTAGGCGTAACCCTCGTACGTGAACATCTGGACCAGGTGACGCCGTTTTGTGCCGACGGCGCGCGCTATCCCCATCTCGGTCGACCGCGCCGCCGCCAGCATCACGAAGACAAGGAAGATCAGAAGTAAACCCACTATGATCGAGAACGACCCGAAGATGGTGAAGAAGGTCAGGAAGATGTTGCCGACGGACTCCGCAAGGGCAAGGCTGTCCTTCTTCAACTCGTCCACCGTGAGGATCTGGAGCCCGGAGAAAAGGGGCGTTACCACCACGGCGAGATCACGCCGCCCGGGAACGTCATCCGAACCGCCCTCAAGCGCCGCGAGGATGTGTGCAGCAAGCGCCGAGTTCGCAGCTTTGGATCGGAACACGTCCGTTACCGTTACCTCGGCCGTTGGGGTGAACGATCCCTGCGGCGAAAGCGTGTCCGCAGCAGCCACGAGCAGGGCGGAGGTGACGGCTGGGATGTCGGCCCCGTTCGCCTCGACATAGGCGCTGATATCGTCGCCGGCCCCGAGGTCCACGAGCGAATCTATGAGAACCTCCGCCGTTGCGAGGCCGTCACGGGATCCAGCAACAGCGCCAAGAATATCTTCCGGGCTGGCCACTCCGGCATCAGCGCCGGTCCCCTGCAAAGACGTTGCCGCGGTCGCGAACTTGTCGCCGATCGCCGCCGCCAGATGTGCGGAGGCGTCCTCGTCGGACAACGGGAGCATCAGCGCGCCGACCAGGGAGGCCTGGCGGGCCGTGGCCGTGTCGCCGGGCGTCAACTCTCCTATCAAGTCACGTAGATCGGCCTCGCCTCCCGAAGTCAGCAGGCCGTTCCCACCGCCATCTGCGTATGCGGTGAGGATCTCGATAACGTCGGGGGAGCGCAACACGTCGAAAAGCTGTTGCGCCACGACCGGGTCCGTGAACTGGATGCGCAGCGTGTCCGCCACGTCTTCTGCGGTATCCACACCGCCGGTGATGCCGCCGTTTGCCGACAGATCGATCCGGTTGACCTGGCCATCCCTCTCCATGATCCGTTGCATAGCGGTTAACGAAATAATCGTCCGGTGATCGTTGGCGGCAAGCCCGCTGTCGCGCACGACCCCTCGCACGGTGAGAGAATGTCGGCCGCTCGGGGTTACGATCACGATCCCGTGGCCCGCGGCCGCTTCAAGCTCCCCCGCAGCCGCCTCATTTATCAGTGCCTCGTCGTCGCCCAGTTGGTCGAGGCGCAGCGCCTCCCCATCGACGCTCCGGATATCTCCAAACCCGTCCTGGCGGGACGTATCAAACCCGACGACCGTCATCCGTGACTCGGTCAGCTGGGTGGCGGCGTTCAGGACGGGCAAAACTTCGCGGATCTGCGGCATCACCCCGTCGATCCGAGCATCGGCGTCGACGACCTGGATCACCAGGGTCAGCGTCTCAGGGTCCAGATACCTGTCCACGAAAAATGCGGTGCCGTCCGGGTCGTCGGCGAAGATCGCGCTCTCAGCGTCGCCACCGGCGATCGGCGTCCTGAGGCGGAGGTCCGTGTGGCCAAGGGCGTCCAGGACGACGGAGCGTATCGATCCGGTGACGGTATCCCCGATGGCCAGCGAGGCGGAAATGATGGTTGTGGACAGCATCAACCCGATCACGATCAGCACCGTTTGAGCGGGCCGTCTCGGGATGTTACGGAGGGCGAGCTTCATCAAGATGCGGTTGCGCATCGCCATCACGATGATCGCCAGGCTCGCCACCGCCAGGATTCCCGCAAGGCTCGAGGCGAGCCACACCATCGGCAGACCGAACAGGGAATCCAAAGGGCTAGGCTCCTGAAACGGTCAGGGGCGCCCGATCCTCGATCAGTCCGTCACGCATGTTGATAGTGCGATGGGTTCGGCTGCCGACTTCATCCGCCTGGTGGGTCACAAACACGAAAGTCTGGCCGTGCGCCTCGTTCAGCTCACAGAGCAGGTCCATGATCTGGGCGGTGTTCTCGGAGTCCAGGTTCCCGGTCGGCTCGTCCGCCCAGACGATCGCCGGATCGTTCGCCAGCGCCCGTGCGATAGCGACCCGCTGGATCTGGCCGCCGGACAGCTCGTTCGGGTTGTGGTCGGCCCAGTCGGCCAACCCCACCTGCTCCAGCTTTTCCATCGCTTTCTCACGCGCCAGCCCCGCCTTGACTCCGGCGAGCACAAGCGGAAGTTCAACGTTTTCACGAGCAGAGAGCACCGGCAGAAGGTTGAACGCCTGGAAAACGAACCCCATGGACCTGGCCCGGTACTCGCTTAGCGCGTCGTCGGACATCCCCTGCAGCGGCTGGTTATCGATGATGATCTCGCCGGCGTCCACCACGTCCAGTCCGGAAACGCAGTTCAACAGCGTGGTCTTGCCGGAACCGCTGGGTCCCATGATGGCGACCATCTCGCCGCTGCCCACCGATAGACTGACGCCCTTTAACGCCTCGACGACCACGCTGCGAGAGCGATAGGTCTTGAAGACGTTTCGGGCCTCTATGATGTCGCTGCCAGTTGCCAAGTATGGCCCTCGTAGAGGCTGCTCTGCTCAGTTTTCGGCTGGATCAATCGTCCTATTTTCGTACAAGGCGAGACTTAACGCTATAGTGCCGTTCCGGCCATTGGACAAAACCCCGTGAGTCTTTCAGGATTATCGGGTCACCGGTGGCGATTCGGTATCGCTACTTGCTCAAGTGGCTTACGCTCAGAACCCGATTCTGGATTGGTTTCGACCGATATCAGAACAGTTAAAGAAAGGCGTCAGGCAGGGTTTCGGGCGGTGTCCGTTATCCGAACTATTTTATGCCGGATTTGATCCTCATCCGACACGGCGAAACAGACTGGAACGTGCTGGGTCGTGCACAGGGCCAGAACGATCAGCCGCTAAACGAACGCGGGCTGGCGCAGGCCGAGAAGGTTGGCCGTCACGTTCGGGATCATTTCGACCTCCAGACGACGTGGTCCAGCGACCTGTCGAGGTGTACGAAGACCGCCGAAGGGCTCGGGGCGCCGGTCCAGCTGGCGCAGACCATCCGGGAGGTCAACTTTGGAGACTGGGAAGGGAAGCGCTGGGAGGAGATCAAACATTCCGACCCGGAGCAGATCAGCCAGTTCACGTCTGGAGACTCCGGCTTTCGCCCGCCGGGCGGCGAGTCGATGAGAGACGTGCTGGCAAGAGCGCGGTGCTTTGTTCAGGAATCCGGCGTACTTGAGGCGGACGGGGACATCGCCATCGTGGCGCACGGCGGGTCGCTCAAATGTCTGATGGTCGTGCTGCTCGAATTGCCTGAAACAGCACTCGGGCGGTTCCACTTCTCAAACTGCAGCCTGAGCGTCGTGGGCGCGGGCAACGGCCCGGCCACACTGATGAGCTTGAACCAGACCGCACACCTCGACGGGACGGCGCCGATCACCTAGCTCGTGACGTTGTCTTTCCCGGAACCTCTGCCGATCACGTATCTGCAGATGGGATCGCCATCCGTCAGGCATGCGACTCGTTTAACCGGGGCCGAGGCGACGGCGGTAATTACGGCGACATCGTAAGAGCACAACACCGGATTTTGCATCGCCACGGAACGGAACGGGCAGTTCATAAGACTTAGCGTCACTTTGCCGTCCTCGCGGTTTATCTCGGGGGAGAAGTCCTGCTCACGCAGGAGCTCCGCCAATCTGGTGATCCCGTCGTTGTCGCCGCTCTTATCAACAAATTCCCGGGCCATCTCCAGGAACATGCCTTCGAGTATCTGCTCGCCGGACTGCCCTTCAAGAGAATTGGACTCGAGTGAAATCAGCTTCGAGATGAGTTGTCCAAGCATGTCGCTGTAGTGCTTCGGAAGGGTCTCGTGTCCACGCTCGGTCAGGGAGAACGAGAACTCCGGCCTTCCCGTGCCGCGCCGGACCTCGGTGAAGGCCACCATGCCGTCGCGCTGGAGGATGTCCAGGTGGCGCCGAATAGTCGCGGGCGCCAGACCGAGCTCTCCGGCGAGTCCGATCACCGTTTCCGACTCGCGGTTCTGGATGATCTGGATGATCGTGTCCCTGGTGGAACGGGAAGGCATATATTTTGTGCCGATCTGATCTAACGGCGCCTCCTGCAACCCCGCAGGCATCCGTCAAATTCGTCATCAAAGAGATAATGGCAGCAAATAGCGTATTAAGCTATTCAATCGTAACACGCACCGTGCCACAACCGGGGTCCTGGACGGACCCCGCAATCAGGTTGTAGGCGTGGTGTTGGTTGGGGCTTACTCAATCGTGAAACCTGTTAGAATGGGAGGCTGCCCGGTCGTCCATGTGCACTAGACGGTGGGGTCCTTTTTTCGTAACTTGCACGTCCCGAACGAACACCGGGACCGCAACCCCACCCGACCATGGCGGGGAAATCAGACGGGAGGAACGCCTTTTGGCGAAGAAGAAGTCCACAACAGCCTCCGCCAAAACCGCTCCAAAGGCGAAAGCCGCTGCCAAATCGACGGCCAGATCCAGGACCACAGCCAAGACGGCGAAAGCCAAATCCGCCGTCGTCGAGGTTGTTGAAGTCGTCGATCAGGTCGTCGAAGAGCCGGAGTCCGATTGCAAGCACGCCTGGCTTATCGAGCCGCCGAACGGCCCAACGAGCGACGGTTCCTGCACTATCTGCGGCATGAAACGTGAGTTCCGCAACTCATACGAGTACACCCCGTCCTGGACGGCACGCTCCGGCAAAGCGGGCGCAGCGAAGGCGAGCGCGGCCAAAGCCGCCGCCGCTAAGACCGCCGCCGCCAAGACCCCGGCATCCGGTAAAGACTCCAAGTAAAGCCCGGAAAACCCGGCGCCACCTAACGGAACAGATCGGTTTCGCGACTGCGTTGAAGCGCGCCTGCGCCAGCTGATTCAGAGACGGTGATTAGCGCACCGCGAACTATCGCAGCCGGGACGCCGCCGAACTCCCCCATCACCAGCTGAGCGGCGGAAGCGATTTCGTCCGCTATGGCCACGACGGTGGCACGCAACACCCGGCCGTGATCGTCACCTCGGCCGCGCGCGTCTTCCAACGGCTCGAAACCGGAGATGCCGATGGAGACGTTGGTGCTGCCCTCCCGCCAGGGCCGTCCGAACGAGTCGGAAACGATGACCCCCAGGGGGAGCCGTGCGCTTGATTCAAACGCGGACCGTATCCCACGTGCCGACCTGTCAGGATCCTGCGGCAGGATGATCACCTGATCGTCCTGCGCCGAGTTTGAGCTATCGACCCCAGCGTTGGCGCACACCAGGCCATGTAAGGTTTCGGTGATCAGCACACCTGGCGACGCACGGATGATCCGGGCGGACTGTTGCAGTATCACCTCGACAAGCCGGGGATCCTTCTTTACCGTCTCCGCCAGATCCCTCGCCCGTTGTGATGGAGAGATTGAGCCCAGATCCACGACCGCGCCTTCAGCCTTGGACACTATTTTTTGCGCCACCACAATCACGTCTCCCGCCTCCAGCGGGGATTCCAGTTCTCCGATGGCGTGATAAACCATGGCCGCCAGATCATCGCCCTCCCGGACTTCCGGGAGGCCTGTGATGGCGATTATTTCAATACGGTGTGACATGTGATGGACTCGATGGGCGCCTTCGCCTTTAGATACGGCGATTGTGGTTCACTTGTGCGCCGGGCATCCCGGACGTTGCCGGGGCGCGTTTGCCGGGCAGGGGAACCATTATCACCATCCCGTCCGCAACTGTGGTTCCAGATTTACGTCAATCGAAAACCGACAACCGACCCGGAGTACTCGAATTCATGCGTTTAGTTCCAAGAAGCGTCCTGTTCGTGCCTGGAAACAGACCTGACATGTTTGAAAAGGCAGCGGGCGCGCCCGCCGGCGTGATCTTCCCCGATATGGAAGACGCAGTTCCTTGGGGGGAGAAGCGGGCGGCGCGACGCGATATCGCTGCCAATCTGGAAAAGCTTGGGAGTGCGGGGGTCCCCATTGTCCCGCGGCTGAACTCCCTGGATACCGGGCTATTTGAGGAAGACCTTGAGGCGGTGATCGGGCCGCTGATCGTCGGCGTGTCCGTCGGTAAAGTGCGTAGCGCGGGCGACGTGCGCCGCATAGACGCGATTATCACGGCGTCAGAGCGCCGTAACGACCTCCGGCCGGGGCGCATCTCCATCTACCCGTGGATCGAAACGGCGCGCGCCATAGCGCGGGCCTGCGAGGTCTGTGGCGCTTCCCCGCGTATCGCAGCCGTGTGTTTTGGCGCAGAGGATTTCTCCGCCGATGTCGGCATCGCCAAAGACCTGGGCGGATGGGCGTCTTCCACATCTTCGGACGATCCGAACGGACCGTCCGTGGCGCACGCACGCGGCGAAATCATCGCCGCTTCGGTTTCTGCCGGTGTGGGTGCGTTGGACACACCATACGTCGCTTTCAGGGACCCGGAGGGGTTGGCCAGGGAAACCGCGGTCGCGCGCTCGATGGGGTTTAATGGTAAATGTGCGATCCATCCGGCGCAGCTTGAGATTATCAACGCCGGATTCACGCCCAGCGAAGAAGAGATAACGAACGCCGGACGGATCGTCGCCGCATCCGATGAAGCAGAGGAACGGGGCAGCGGCGCAACATCTCTAGACGGAAAGATGATCGATCGGCCGACCGTCGTCAGGGCGAAGAACCTGCTGGCGAGCCTGGCCGACTGACACGTCCCGGTCGGGCTTAACGGGGCTCGATCCTCATGAGCACCCCGTCCTCTACGAGCCCCAACTCTGGGAAGGTGGTACTTCTGGTGTCGGCCTCGTAAAGGGGATTGATGCCCAGGTTGTGATCGACGATCGCCCGGGCGCGGTCCTGAAGGCCAGCGGGGCGCGTCTCCGGCATCCTGTCCGGGAACTGATCAGCGAGATCTTCCCAGTACCAGTCGAAAGCCAGGTGAGGAATCGACACCGGCATTACCGCCTGCTCGGCCTCGGCCACGTAAGACTGGTACCAGAGGCTGAACACGGTCCGCTCGGTCCGGGTGAACACTATCGAACCCGAATCCATCGTTTCAAACGCCGAAACGGCGTAATCGGAAGCCTCGTGGTCGTCGCTCAGATCAAGTCGATCGTAGTTTGTGGCGATCGAGAAAACGGGCACCGCCACGACGGCGATGATGATAATTGCGCCCGCGATCACGCGATGGGTGTATGACCGCAGGAAGGGCGCAATTTGACGTATCTCGTCCGTACTGGAGAGAAGCCGGGCCATCCCCGCCCCGATCCATGTGGAAAACAACATGAAAACCGGGATCAGGTAGATGAAAGAGTCCACCGTGCGGTAGGTCAGGGCGTACAGGACCATTAGGACTACGGCGAACAGGTGCGCCAGTGCCAGATTTCGCAGGCGCCCCCATATGAAGGTCAGGCCGGCGATACCCAGCAGTACGCCTATGAAAGCGAACTGGGCGAAAACCAGATCGGTGGACGTCACCAGCCGGTCCCACAGCTCCCGCCCCCCCACGCCGAAGGCGTAACCCTGGTACACGGTTCCGCTCACCATCCACCAGAAGCCCTGAGCGCTGTCCGGGTGCCCCCAGTTGAGCGCCGGCCCCTGTGACGACGCCAGCGGGGCGTACAGGTACACACCGAGGCCCAGGAGGAGCCCCAGCGCCATCGGCGCAATGTGTGTCAGCCGGAGGGCGCGAACACCTCCGCCAAGCAAGCCCCAACCGAACAACGGGAATATCAGCGCCGCGATGGTCAGATGGTTGCCCAGGGCAACCCCGGACAATAATCCCACTGCCAGTCCGTAGCGCCAGCCTACGCCTTTGTTGTTGGGCATCCCATCCTGTCGGTCGCGTAATCCCAGGGCGGCGAGAAAAACCGCCGAAACGAATAACGCGTTCAGCGCGTACACCTCGGTGACGGTGGCCTGCGACCAGAGCTCTCGCGACGCCGCCATAGAAAGGCTCGACAACCCGGCGGCGATCAGGATGTCCCGATCGGCGAATCGCCCG